>JAABUH010000355.1_pt1 | contig 69303 bp, 61 predicted proteins | sample 5559121 | NCBI WGS metagenome assembly JAABUH01 (sample SAMN10711871, study PRJNA513364) | rock metagenome | isolation source: Antarctica rocks | place: Antarctica: Victoria Land, Battleship Promontory nord | collected 2015-12-28 | reverse complement strand
ATCTGGGCCGCGCAGGACCTCCCCCGGCCCGTCCTGCCGGCCAGCGGCCAGGGGCCGATGGCTGTCATGCAGGGCTTGATGCGAAAGATCAAAGGCTTCCCGCTGAAGACGACGATGGCGGTGACGGGCAGCCCGCTCGGCAGCACGACCGTCACGTCTTCAGTTGTATCGGTGTCCCAGGCGCCCGTGCCTGCCTCGGCATTCGCTGTCCCAGCGGGGTACACGAAGTCCAGCATGGGCGCGGGGCGGTAAGCCGTCATAGAGGCAGATGACCGTAAAACGCCCCAGCCTTTATGGCTGTGGGCGTTTTACGGGCCGGCGCGGGTCACAGCCGCGCGGCGAAGAACTTTTGCAGGGCGGGGTAGACGACCTCGGGCGGCGGGACGTGGCCGTACTGGTCGAACCACTGAATCTCCTTCGGGTCACGGGCGGCCTCATAAAGCTCCTGCTGGGCGGGGACGACGATAGTGGTATCCTTGCGCCCGCCAACCATCAGCAGTGCGCGGGGCGCGATGTGCGGGGCGAAGGTGAGCGGGTCTTCCGGGGCCAGCAGGGCGCTGACCCGGTCCCAGTCCATGTTCTTCAGCCCCGCCGTGCTATGCCCGCCGACCTCGGTCCGGTTGGCGGACAGCGTCTTCAGGATCAGCCCCCAATCGCCGCCGCCCGAAATCAGCGCGGTCGCCTTGATGCGCGGGTCCACGCCCGCCGCCACCGTCCCGATGATCGCCCCCAGCGAAATGCCGACCAGGCCGATCCGCCCCTTGCTGATGTCGGGCCGCGTCCCCAGATAGTCCAGCCCCCGCCGGACATCCAGCGCAGACTGATGCACCGTCGCCGCCAGTTGGGCCGCCTGCGACTGAGCGGACGGCCTGACGGGTGTGCGCTCGCCCTGCCCGTACTCGTCAATCACCAGCGATGCGTAGCCAACTCTGGCGGCGAACACGGCCAGCCCGGCCATCGTTTCCTTGCTGCCGCCCAGCCCGTGCAGGAGGACTAGGCAGGGAGCGGGGTGAGCTGCCGACGCGCGCGCGGGCGTGAAAAGGAGCGCGGGGACGCGCTGGCCTTGTGCGCTCCCGTAGGAAAAGCGCAGGAGACGGGCACCGCCTAGAGTCTGCGCGCCGCCGGTCTTGACGGCCAGAGGCCGGGCCATGTTGTCCGCATAGGTCGGCAGCGCCTTTTGATAGACGGCCTCGCGGTCTATCGCCGTTGTGCCTGCCGCCACTGTCTGGGCGTGGGCGGGCAGGAGACCGGCAAGAAGAAGCGGAAGGCAGAGGGCACAGGCACGAGCGAATCCATTTGCCCATTCCTGCCGCCGGAAAATATTTTGCGTCATATCACGTTCCTCAAAATCGCCTGTAGTCTCTCGTAATCGTTCGCCATGAACTTCGCCAATGTCTGACCCGCGCGCAGCAGGAACGCCTGGTCGTCCGGGTGCGATTCGCGCGCCTGCCGCAGACAGGCCGCCGCCAGCTCGTCGGAGGGGACGCCTGCCAGCGCGCCGCCGGACGGCAGGAGGATGGACCGCAGGAACGACAGGTCCTCGGTCAGCAGCCGCGTTTCGCCTTCGGTACACGGGTAGACCCGGCTGTGGATGCGCGGCGGCAGCGGCGGCAAATGCCGGCGCAGGGGCTTGTCGCCGCCTTCGCTGTAGGCGACCAGCAAGCCCGAAAACTCCGTCCGCAGCAGCTCGAAGATCTGCGGCTGCCGCTTCCGCATCTCGTCCTCGTCCTCGAAGCCCAGCGCGGACGGGCGGCGATTCGGCTCCAGCGAGGCCGTGTTCGCGCCGTACACCAGCGCATAAACGGCGGGCACCAGCCCCGCGCCCGTGCTTATGGGCCGGGAGGCGGGCGCGTCGAACGGCAGCGCGAACGGGTCGTCCTCCTCTTCGGCAGCTTGGGCGGGCAAAACGGGCGTTTCCGCGAGGGGCGCGGGCTTACCGATCTTGACGAACGAGCCGAAGGGCGGCGGGTCGTACAGGCGCGGGACGATCTCGCGCGGCACTTCCAAGCACTGGGCGACAAAGGCCGTCGTGCCGGCCTCGATGATTTCGCCGATGGGTTTATCGTTTAACATGGCGTTAATTACGGGCCACAGAACCGAGAATCCAGCTCAAACAAGCAACAACCGAGACCACTGTGCTTGAAATGAGGCAAATGATGACCGCGCCGCCCTTTGCGCCTGACGAAATCAGGGGTGACGGTTCTTGCTGGTTCACATCTTCCCAAACACCCGGCTCGATTTCCACCCACTGGTAACGTAGCGTGGTTCGTTTTTGCTGGATCGCCTGCTCCCGCCGCAGTTGCGCGCGCTGGCGGCGGACCTCGAACAGCCTGCGTTCCTCGTCCGCCAGACGGATATGGGCCTGTTCCCCGGCCAACGCACGTTCTTCTTCCAGCCGCTGGGCGCGGACTTCGGCCAGCAGGCGCTGAACTTCCTCGAAGGAGATGTCCAGGCCCTCGGCGACATCCGGCACGGCGGGCCGGGCGGTCAGGCCTGTCTGCTCCACGCGCGTCTGCTGCCACAGAGCGATGACGGACTTGGCTTCGTCCGCCGTCATGCGCTGCATTCGGAGCGAGTCCTGGGGAAGCGAATTTTGGTTGTCGTATTGCAGGCCCATTTCCCCTGTTATACCCGACAGATGCCCGTGAGGAGTCAACAAACCCCTTGTCTCGGTCTCACGCCCTGAACGCCGATGCCGCCGGGGCGAGACAGGTAAAAACCTCCGGTTGACTTTGCGCGCGGCGACTGGCTACAATGACTCCATCATGGCTTCTCCGATGCTTTTTCCAATGCTTTTGCCGGACGTGCCCGCACTCATCCTGGCCCCCATGCAGGGGCTGACCGATGCCCCTATGCGGGCCTTCCAGGCCGAATCGGGGGCGTTCACCTTTGCCGTTTCCGAGTTCTTGCGGGTCAGTGCCGATGTGCCGCCGCCCAAGGTGTTCCGCCGCCACGTCCCCGAACTCCAGGAGGGCGCGCGGACGCGGAGCGGGCTGCCCGTGCAGGTGCAGCTTCTGGGCGGGGACGCGGGCCGCATGGCCGAGGCGGCGGCGGCGGCGCACAACGCCGGGGCGCAGATGGTAGACATCAACTTCGGCTGCCCCGCCCCGACCGTCAACCGCCACGACGGCGGCGCGACCCTGCTGAAGCACCCCCACCGCATCCGCGAAATCGTCCGGGCCGTCCGCGACGCGCTCCCGCCCGATGTCCCCGTCTCAGCCAAACTGCGGCTGGGCTGGGACTCGCCGGACGTGGTCCTGGAGAACGCGGACATGGCGGCGGAGGGCGGGGCGGCCTGGCTGACGATCCACGGGCGGACCCGCGCCCAGGGCTACACCCCGCCCGCCTATTGGGGGCCGATTGGAGCCGTCCGCGAACGCCTGAGCATCCCAGTCGTCGCCAACGGGGACATTTGGACGGTCGCCGACCTGCGCCGCTGCCGGGACGAGACCGGCTGCACCCACTTCATGCTGGGGCGCGGCGCATTGGCCGACCCCCGGCTGCCCTGCGCGGCGGCGCGCGCACTGGGCCTTGCGCCAGGCGATCCCGACGCCGCCACGGACACGCCTTTCGACTGGCTCCCGCCCCTGCGTCGCCTGGTGACGCTGACGGAACTGCTTGACGGCAAGCTCACCCCGCAGATGGTCTGCCGGCTGAAGCAGTGGCTGAATATCGCCCGCCATCGCGGCACATTTACTGCCTTCGAGTCGGTCAAGCGGACGCGGACGCTGGAAGAGCTGTTCGCGGCGCTGGGCGGATAAGGAACGGGGACCCACCCCGCGACAAGTCGCTTCCCCTCCCGAAACAGGAGGGGAAAGAGTTTACAGCAAGGACAGTGGGTTTATCTCCTTGTCCTCCCGCTCCGGGAGGACCCCTGCGAAGCGGCTTGCCGCGAAGCAAGGAGGTGGGTTCCGGCGGGATAGATTCCTAAAGCGCCACCTCGCGCTTGCTGTCTGCACTCCGGTACAGGCCATCCAGAATCGCCATCACGTCCAGCGACTGCTCGGCGGGGACGGGGGACGGACGGCCCTCGGAAATCGCCTGCGCGAACACCTTGCACTCCTCGGCATGGGCTTCCAGGCCGCTCGGCTTGATTTGCAGGGACATGTTGAGCTGCTGCTGGGTGGCGTTGTTGCCCGTCAGTATCTCGTTATCAGGCCAATGCGCGCCGCCCTTGTCGCCATAGAGCCACATCTGCATGTCCTCGCCGGTCGTCTTATGGTGCAGCAGCCAAGAGACTTCCAGGACAAGAGTGGCCCCGCTCTCGAAGCGGACCATCGCCGCCGCGAACTCCTCCACGTCCGCCCGCTCGCTCGGAATCGCCCCACCCCAGACGCTCCACGCGCCCGGCATCCGCATCAGCTTGTCCTGCGTCACCCCCGAAACCGTGACCGGCTTGGGGTTGCCCATCATCCACAGGGTCAAATCCAAAATGTGGACGCCGATGTCAATGCACGGGCCGCCGCCGCTGTGCTGCTTTTGCAGGAAGCTGTCGCGGGTCGGGCAAAGCTGGCGGCGCAGCATCCACGACCGGGCATGGTAGATGTCGCCCAGAACACCCGTCTCGACCTCGGCTTTCAGCGCTTTGGCTTCCGGCGTGAACCGGAAGTGCTGGGCGGTCATCAGGGTCTTGCCGCTCTTGTCGCGGGCGGCGATCATTTCTTTGATGTTTTGGGGCGTCGGCGCCAGCGGCTTCTCGCAGATCACATGCTTGCCGTGCTCCAACGCCGCCACGGTCAGCGGCGTGTGGTACATGTTGGGCGTGCAGATGTCCACGATGTCAATGTCGGGGTTTTTGAATAGCTCCCACGAGTCTTCATAGCGCAGCGCGGGGTCAATGCCGTGCTGGTCCCCAAGTCGGTGCAGGGTCTCCGGGACGATGTCGCCGAATGCATACAGCTCGGCGTGGGGGCTGGCCTTCCAGCCGGGGAAGTGCGTGCCGGCGATGCCGCCGACGCCGATGACGGCGACTTTCAGTGTCTTGGTCATGGAATGGGTATCCTTTGGGATGGTCTGCCCGCCTTGTTCGCGACGGCGGCGGCAAAGTCCTTCACCTTTGCTCCTCCGGCGGCACGGGAACGGGGACGGCCGGGTAGCGGAAGCGGTTCCGCGCCTTGTCATAGGTCGCCCTGTTGTCCGGCGTCCCGCCGTCGTAATGGCCGCCCGGCCCGGCACTGTAGACCACGAAGCCGCCCGTACCCTCACGGCGATAGCCAAGTGGCCTGCCGGTATAGGGGTCCGTAAATGTGCCCGGCAGTCTGTCGGGATACGCGCCGGTTTTCGCTCGTTCAGCCAAAACGGCGGCAGCAGTCCGTGTGATTTGGTGCCCCACCGCGCTTCGCTGCGGCACATCATTCATACTCTCGAACTGGAGCGGCGACAGCCGCCGGGTGACTTCTTGCACGAGGTCGCCGGTCGGCGTCTCCCGGCTTGCCCGTGCGAAGGCGGCGACCTCCTCGGGCGTCTCCGCCAGGCGAATCGCCGCGCGCATCTGGTGAATGTAGTCCGCTTCGGCGGCGTCCAGCAGGTTTGCGTAAAAGCGCCGCTCCGGGGGCGTGAACGCGGCTGCCGACGGGGGCGGCGAGACGGGGGCATCGCCCACGAGGCCGCCCAGGGCGGCGGGGCCGCCGTGCCGGAGGAGAGAAAGGCCAGCATCACCCAGTGCCACTTCGCCGCTGAGGGCGTGACGCAGGGAAAGGCGCGCGGACTTTTCCGTTACGGCCTGCCCCACCTGCGCGTCTATATCGGCGTTCGGTCCCGCCAGCGTCAGGATGTCTTGCATCCCGCTCGTCGCGATGGCGTCAATGGCCTCGGCCACGAGGTAGCTAATCAAGGTGGGGTCGGAGGCCGCGTGCTCCGCCACTCGGTAGACGCGCGTCTGGTTGGCGATTGCTTCCGAATAGCGCCCCTCCTCTGCCAGCAGAACGCTTTCCGCTCGGAGTTCCCGCGCCGACTCGCGCAGCCCCGCGTACTGCTGGAAGGGAGCATTCAACGTGTCTTTCGTCCAGTCACGCGCGAAGACGCACTGCGGGCGATCCGTCGCCTGATGCAGCAAGGCGATAGCTTCCCGATTATCGTCATAAATCTTTTGGACTCGCGCAAGCTGCTCCGGCGTGTAGGTGTAGCGCGCCGACAGGGTCTCGGCGTAGTTGGGCAGGCGCAGTTTCCCACGCCGCAGGGCTGCCGCCTTGAGGTACAGCGGCGCGGCATTCTGGTCGTCCGGCGGCAAGGGACGGTTGAGTTGGGCCGGGACGACGGCAAGGCCCTCCTTCTGCGCCAGGGCGCGCTCACGAGCAAGGGCGGCGGGGCCGGCGGCGATCTTTTGACGGGCGGCCTTCGCCGCCGGGGACGGCGAGGACTCGACATAGCGCAGAAAGCCCGCCGGGTCCTTGTCCAGAGTGGGAACCGGCGCGGCATGGGCCAGGCCGCTACAAAGGGTAAAGGCAGCGGCCAAGCCGGCGCGCAGGGAAAAAGTGTGCATCAGGCGTGTTTCTCCAGGGGGTGCTCTCTAGATAAAGACACGGCGGAGCGCGGAAAGTTGCACGTCTCAGTTCGGCGGCACTGGAATTACCGGGTAGCGGAACAGCGACTCTTGGCCCGGCGTCTTCTGCCCTGGTTTGCCGCCGTCGAAATGGCCGGTCGGCCCGGCGCTGTAGACGACAAAGCCGCCGCCTTCGCGCCGGTAGCCCAGCGGCTTGTCCGTGAACGGGTCCGTGAACCCCGGCGGCAGATTATCGGGATACGCGCCGGCCTCGGCCTTTTGGGTGAGGATGGCAGAAGCGGCCAGCGTCACCGCCTCGCGGGCCGAGATCCGGGTGTCGTTTTGGTCTATGTTACTGAGGTTAGGCACGAGCAGACGAGGAACCCAATGCATGGGGTCAGTGAGAGGGGCGGTGCTATCAGCCTCTTTATTTCTCGGCTTGTATGTCGCCGCGAAAACTGCCGACCGCGCCACTCGCGGGGCGTCGCTGGCACGAATGAGAGGAAGCATTTCGCTCAGATAATCAGCCTGCCATGCGTCTATCAGATTGTGCAATCTTTCTCGTTCAGCGGTAGAAACCTGAGATGTGGGAAGGGGACGGCTTTGGTGGGCGTCATCATCAGGAAAGCCAGTTTTAAGTGCTACCTCTATACCGTACTTCTCGTATTGATGCACCTTCGCAAGACTGGCACATCCAAGCCCTGTATCCCCTACGATGGCGCTCCGCAGAGACAAACGCATATATGCAGCGGCCACGGTCTTTTTTATGTTGGCGTCCACCGCAGCGTTCGGCCCGGCCTGTGCCAGAATTCCCTGCATCCCACCAAAGGCGCTGGCTTGACTCGCGATGCCTACCAGATAACTAATCAGGGTATGGTCGGCGGCGGCTTGGTCAGCCACACGGAAACCCCGTGCTTGATTGGCGACCGCCTCCTGATAGCGGCCGTCGCGCGCCAGGAGATAGCTTTCAGTTCTGAGGAGGCGAGCCGCCTCACGTTGGTGTTGGTACTCGGGGAATTCCAAGGCGATTCCCTGGCTCCAGTCCCGCACGAACACGCACCGAGGCCGGTCGGCGGCTTGATGCACCAGGGTCATCACGTCCTGCCGGGCGGCGAGCGTTCGGCGCACGGCGGCGATCTGTTCCGGGGTGTAGGTGTGGAAAGCGTCCATGCCTTCCGCATATTTGGGCAGGCCGAGCGGCTTGTCGTGGAGCAGCTTCGTCAGCGTCACATACAGGGGCGCGGCGTTTTGGCTGGGCGGCGGCAAAGGCTTTTGCAACTGAGCGGCACTGAGCGGGATGCCTTCCTGCCGGGCCGCCGCTTCTTCCCGCGCGAGGTTCGCCGGTCCCGCCGCGATGAACTGCTGCATAGCCTGCGCCTGCGTTTGGGCACGCACGACCAGCACGATGCCGACGATGCAGACGGCGAGGACGCAGGCCGCGCCCAGGCCGATGAGGACACGTTTCATGGGAGTATTTCTTTCAGGGCAGCCCGCGTGGCAGGGCAGTCGTCTTCGGAGCCGGGCGGCACGGCGGCGAGTTCCCGCGCCAGGCGGCGCAGGTCGGCGGGCGTGTCCAGGTCGTACCAGGGCGGCGTCTGGTGGACGGTCAGCCCAAGCGCGGCGGCTTTTGCCAATGTCTGCGCCAGGACTTCCTCCGTGCTCCACGCAATGCCGTCGAACAGGACAGGCTGCGGGGCGCGCAGACCAAGGAGAAAATAGCCGCCGTCCTCAGCGGGGCCGAGCACGACGTCATGGCCGGGAATGGCGGCCAGGGCGGCGCGCAGGAGGGCGAGCGGCAGGTGGGGGCTGTCCGCGCCCAGGAGGAGGCAGGGGGCGGGAACGCGGGCCATCCGCGCGCCTAGGTCGCCGCCGCCCTGGGCAACCCAATGGACGAGGGGCGGGGCGAGCGGTTCGAGCAGGGCGCGGTCGCCGGCATAATAGACAGTGACGCGCGGCCCCAGGCGGGCGGCTTTTCCGAGCGTGTCCCGGACAAAGGCGGCGGCGAGACGGGCGGCCCCCTCGTCGTCCACGGCGGGCCGGAGGCGGGTCTTGACCTGCCCCGGCACGGGCGCTTTGGCGAAGACGGCGAGTGTGAAATCAGCGTTCATCGGGCATAGTATAGCGGCCTGGGAGAGAGACTGTCAAGTTGACACCGGCCTGCTGATATGCTAGAATGCGAGGAGACCGCCGTTGATCCCACTGCGAGACAACCAGCCCACCAGCACGTTCCCCATCGTCACCCTTCTGCTGATCGCTGTGAACGTGTTGGTCTATGTCGGCCAGCAGGTTTTGCCGCTGGACCAGGTCTGGTCCCTGGTGCCGTATGCGGTCACGCACAACGTAGACCTGAACGGCACGTTCGCCCACATCGGGCCGGGCGGCGTGGCTCACTTGATCCAGCCGCCGCCGGGGGCGATTGTCCGCCTCGGTCCCCGCGATATCCCGTTCGGTCCCAGCCCGCATCCGGTGTGGCTGACCGTTTTCACCTCGATGTTCCTGCACGGCGGCCTGCTGCACATCGGCGGCAACATGCTGTACCTGTGGATTTTCGGCAACAACATCGAGGATGCTTTGGGCAAGGTCCGTTTCCTTGTGTTCTATCTTGCCTGCGGCCTCGCGGCCTCGGCGGCGCAGATCGCGATTGACCCGGACTCGCTGATCCCGAACGTCGGCGCATCCGGCGCCATCGCGGGCGTCCTGGGCGCGTACTTTGTCCTGTACCCGAACGCGCGCGTCCTGAGCCTGGTGCCGATCTTCGTCTACTTCCTGGCCGAAGTCCGGGCGTTCTGGGTGCTGCTGCTGTGGATCGTGCTGAACGTCTTCCAGGGCGTCGTCGGCCTGGGCATCCGGCAGGGCGGGGGCGTCGCGCACTTCGCCCACATTGGCGGCTTCTTCGCGGGCATCCTCTTGATTCTACTGCTCGGCGGGCAAAACCTGGTCGCGCGGCAGCAACGCCGGGCCGTCTACCCCCCGCCGTGGGCCGGGTCCTGACGGCAAGGCATTGACAGAACGCGGCGGCGGCCTTATAATCTATCTGAGGGGAAGATACAATGACCCTAGATTTACAAGCGGCTTTGCCGGAAGACCTGGCGCAGAGGATTGAGGACATGGCCGCCCGGCGCGGCCTAGCCGCCGGGGATTGCATGGCTCTGCTCGTAGGGCTATCCCTGCTCCCGCAGATGCGCCTGTCGGAAGACCGAGTTATGCGCGACCTTTCCGATGAACTGATGCTGTATTGCCAGCGGCGGGCGGCGGACATGGAACGCGCGAGCGGAAAAACGCTGGATTTGCTGCCGGACCTGTCGGCGGAGAAGCCGACCCCTGAACAGATCGCCGAGGAACTAAAGAATTGGCACACGCCGCAATCGCTGGATGAGCTAAAGCCGCGTGTGCCGCCGCCGCCGGGCATGACGGCGATGCAGTTCATCCGGGGGCAGTGGCCGGGGGACGAAACCGAGGAAGAGTTGCTTGCCACCCTGAAGGAAATGGGATAGCCCATGCCTTTTCTGCTGGACACTAACATTCTGCTCGCTTACATCCGGTGGGGACTATTGGGACATCACATTGAGGCAACCTACAACCTTTATACGTTGCAGCCCACCCCAATCATCAGCATCGTCACGGAGGGCGAGATACGCGCCATCGCCCTCCGACATAGCTGGGGTATTGCGAAACTCGCCGCCTTGCAGCGTCTGCTGAACTCGGTGACGATCGTGCCGCTACCTTACCGCAACGTCATAGACGCTTACGCCCGGATAGACCACTACTGCGTTCAGAACGGCTTTGCCGTCGGCAAAAACGACCTGTGGATCGCAGCCACTGCGAACGTCACCGGCGCGATGATCCTGACCACCGACCGCGATTTTGACCCGCTGCACGGCCTGTTCTTGCAGCGGGATTGGGTGGACCCGGCGAGCCGCTTATAGCCGCCGTCCCGCAAGTTACTCACCGAGAACTCCTTTTGACCAAATCGAACTTTCTTCTCTTTGTCCTTATCGCCCTGGGCCTGCTCGGCGGGCTGGTCTCGGCGGGGCACCGCTGGCAGGCCGAAGCGCGCAACCGGCGCATCGAACTGGTGGTGGACTACGGCGACGCGCAGGCGCTGGCGAACACGACGCGGCGGCAGGTAGACGACGTCTTGCAGCGATTAAGGGCGGCGGGGATCACGACAGTCGCCATCACTGAGGACACGCTGGGGACGCTGAACGCGAACGGCGTCGTGACCTACAAGCGCGACGGCGATGAGACGGTGCTGATGTTTGCGCCTGGCTTTCCTGGTGAGCGCCCGCGCGTCATTCAAATGCTGGCACACAAGGCGCCCGGCCTGGTCGTGACGCCCGAAGGGGCGGACCGGCTGCGGATCGGGTCGCCCTGGCCGCAGTTCAGCACCATCCCCATTGGACTGGACGGCAACGCCGTAGACATCGTCAAGCAGAACGGGCTGCTGGTCGCACCGCGCTTGGTGAACTTTACGGGCGTCACGGTCGAAAACATTGCCTGGGAGACGGCGCAGACGAAGCAGCAGTGCGCCGGGCCAGCGGGCATCGGCCCGGTCATCTTCGCCGGGTCGTCCGTGCTGGGCAATCGAGGCTTGGTCCGAGCGACGGCGGACGCGCTGGACGCGAATGGCCTGACTTATGGCAGCGTCGAGCTGGGCAAGACGTTTGGCGACGAGGACCTGTCCCGGATGGCTCAGGCCCGCACGGTTCGCGTCCACAGCATCGGGACCGACGAGATGGGGAACATGGACGAGCCGACGGCCGTGGAGCGGTTCGTGCGGGCGGCCAAGGAGCGCAACATCCGGGTCTGCTACGTCCGCCTGTTCACGTTCGGGCTGACCAAAGACGCCGACGCGATCCATGCCAACACCGAGTTTGTCAGCCAGATTGTCAAGGGGATGCGCGAGGCGCGTCTGACAGTCGCCGGCCCCGCCCACCCTTACGCCGCCGACCCTGCACCCGGACTGGTCCTGCGCGCCCTGATGGCACTGGGCGTCCTAGGCGGGACGCTGCTGCTGCTGCGCGCCTTCACGGGGATTTCGGGAAACGCCCTAGTCATCGCGCTCGTCCTAGGGGGGCTGCTGGCCCTCGCCCTGGCCGTACCCGGCCACACGCCCAAAGGGCGTGAGGCGCTGGCCCTGCTGGCCGCCTGCGTCTTCCCCGCCCTGGGCCTGTGCTACGTCGCGCTGCCCCATCCCGCGCGGGGCGGCTCGAACGGCAAGGTCCTGGGCCGCGCCCTGGGGGCGTATGCTCAGATGACGGCGGTGACGGTCATCGGCATCGTCCTGGTGGTCGGGCTGCTTTCGGGGCGGCTGTTCCTGATTAAAGTAGAGGCGTTCCTGGGTGTCAAGCTGGTGCTGGTGACGCCGGTTCTCCTGGTCGCCGCGTATTACGGGCTGGGGCTGGCCGTGCTCGGCCCCCAGGCGGGCTGGGCGGAGCGATGGGGGGCTGCGGGGGATTGCCTGCGCGCGCTGGCCGCGCGCCCGCTGCTGGCCGGGCAGGTCGCCATTGGGCTGGTCGCCCTGGTCGCTCTGGCCTTCCTGGTCGCCCGCAGCGGCAACGATCCCGGTGTCGGCGTCTCGGGGAGTGAGCTGACCATGCGCTCGCTGCTGGACAAGTATCTTTACGTCCGCCCGCGCACGAAAGAGTTCCTTTTGGGCCACCCGGCCTTGCTGCTCGCCCTAGCGGCAGCCGCCTCGGGCCGTTTCGTCCGCTGGACCCTGCCGCTGCTGATTGTCGGGGCCATCGGGCAGTCGTCGCTGATGGACACGTTCTGCCACCTGCACACGCCGCTGCTCATCTCCGGCCTGCACGGTCTGATCGGATGGGTTCTGGGCGCGCTCTTCGGGGCGCTGCTCTGGACGGTCGCGGCGCGGTCCGTCCCCTCGAAAGCGGGCCTGTGAAGCGACTGCTTCTGTCTGGGTACTACGGCTACGGCAACGCCGGGGACGAGGCCGTCCTGGCTGGGCTGGTCGCGGGGTTTAAGGCCGCCCGACCCGTCGGCGAATTGGAGACCGTCGCCTTGTCCGGCAGCCCTGGGGAGACGCAGGCGGCGCACGGCATCGCGGCAGTGGACCGCTACCGTCCCATTGCGCTGCTGCGGGAGATCGGGCGGGCCGATCTGGTGCTTTCCGGCGGCGGCAGTTTGCTGCAAGACGTGACCTCAGCGCACGGAATCTTTTATTATCTAGGCGTCGTGCGGATGGCGCAGGTGCTGGGCCGAAAGACCATGTTCATCGCGCAGGGCATCGGCCCGTTGAAGCGGACCCACTCGCGCCGCCTGGTTCGGTCGGTCGCCAACCGTTTAAACGCCGTCACGGTGCGCGACGCGGCTTCAGCGGCCCTGCTGCGCGCAATCGGCGTCACGCGCCCGCCTATTGAGGTGACGGCGGACCCTGCCCTGCTGCTCTCTGACTCCCCTCTCCCGCCTGCGGGGGAGGGGCCGGGGATGGGGGCTGCTTCCTTCGGCGTCGCCCTGCGGCTCTGGGGCGGGCAGGAGGGCATCGCGGCGCACGTCGCCGACGCCTGCGCGTCCGTCCTGAGCGGGCGGCGCGCGCTGCTGCTGCCGATGCAGGCCGGGAGCGACAAGCCGGTCGCGGAACAATTTGCCCGCCAATGGCATCAAGGGAATCAGGCGGGCAACCGGGCGACGCTGTGCTCCCTGGAAAAAGGGCTGACGCCGCTGCTGGCGAACATCGCGTCCTGCGACCTGATGATCGGGATGCGCCTGCACGCCTTGATCCTTGCCGCCGCAGTGGGCGTCCCGTCCGTCGCGCTCTCGTATGACCCCAAGGTGGACGCCTTCATGCAGGGCAGCGGGCAGGGCGACGCGGTGTACGACTTGGCCCGGCCAGACCCGGATGCGCTCCAGTCCTTGCTGACGGGCGTATGGGCCGAGCGGGCCAGCCGCAGCGAGGCGCTCCGGGCCGCCTTGCCGGGCCTACGCGCACGGGCGGCGCGGAACGTGGATGTGGCACTGGAGTTGCTGTGAATGTTTCCCGGCACTGGAAGTGCCGGGATGCTGCCTAATGAAAGTCGCTCCGCGACTACGAAGAAACTATCGGTCGCTTGTCTTCAGTCGCGGATCAGATACGCAGTAATGCCGTCCTCGGCATATTTTCACTCCCGAGTAGCCCGGCACTGGAAGTGCCGGGTCCTTACGCCTTTCGCAGAAAGGGATCTTTCATGTCTGGCCTCAATTCAACGTATCGGCTCTTCACCCGGCGAGGGGCGCCGCTGCTCCTCGCGTCCGGCGCCCTCGGCGCGGCCCTGCTCGCCGGCTGCGGCGGCGGAGGCGGCAACGGCAACGGCAACACAAACATCGGCGGCACCACGGGCACCGGCACGGGGACAACCGGGACGACGGGGACCACTGGAACCGGAACGGGTGGCCTCCAGTCCAACGCCGACGTGATCGGCAAGGTCACGGACACCCAGGGCAACGGTATCCCCGGCGTCACCATCATCCCCGACAGCGGCGGCGCCGCCACAGTCTCGCTCGGCCAGGGCGGCTACCGGCTGAATAATCTGACCGGCAATGTTGTCCACCGCATCACCGCCTCGGTCCAGCAGGGCAACACCCAGTACACGGGCAGCACCCAGGTCTTGACCCAGGGCGGCTTCCTGGTCTCCAATGCCAACATCCTGGTATCCCCCGCAAATCGCCAGGCCACGATCGGCGGGACGGTACGCAACACGAATGGCAGCCCGCTCCCCGGCGTTCAAGTCTCCCTGGCCCTGCCCAACGGCAGCGCATCCCAGGCCAACAATTACTCGTCCCTGATCGCCTTTACCGACGCCAACGGCTCCTACATGATTTCCAATGTCCCCTCCGACCCGCCCTCGGGAGGGGCGCTGACCATCAGTGCCTCGATCCCGAAGGCGCAGAACCAGACGTTCACGCTGGGGTCGTTCCAGCCAGGCGGCATCTACAACCAGGACTTCACCCTGAGCGCCTCCACCGGGCAGGCCCTGACCACCCCGGCGATCCTTGCCGTGACGACAGCTACGGAGCCGACCGACTCGCAGAGCGGACGCGCGATCAGGGCGCACGTCTCTGGCGGCCCCGCCTCGATCTATGACCAGATCCGCCGCCGCCTCAGCCCCGCCTACGCTCGCACGGCGGGCCGCACGGCGGCGACCGGCAAGCGCCTGACCGCTCACGCACTTGGCGACTACGCCGTCGAGACGGACATCGCTTTCGACCCGCCCCTGAGCGGCAGCGTCCTCGGCTACAACGTGTACCGGACGCAGGGAACGGCGGCGACGGCGGGCGTCATCCCCACGGAGAACGCCCAGCCTTACGACCTCCTCCTAGACCCGCTGGCGAATTACTACACCGATGTGACGTTCTCCACGAACCAGAGCACGACGGCGGCCGGCTCCCAGTACAACTTCGCCCTCAGCGCCCTCAACACCGACAGCCAGGAGACGCCTCTGTCCTCGGTCCTCTCGATCACCCCGCTCGGCCCGCTGACCCTGACCCAGCCGACGCAGGGCCAGACCTACCCCCTCTCTGCGACAATCACCTGGGGGCCGGCCACAGGCGCGACCAAATACTATGTGGACGTGTACGACCAGTACCCGACAGTCGGCAGCAGCCCGTCAGCATCGGCAGGCCCTCTCGCCGCGACGGCCACCTCCTATACCGTCACCGGCCTGCCCACGGGCCGGGATTACTATGTGATTGTCACCGGCGCAGCGGACCCGGTCGAAACCCTGCTCCCGACCCGGACCAGCTCGGCGGCCATCACAAATGGAGCGCTGACGTTCAGCCAGATCACGCGCTTCCACATCCAATGAAGGCTTTCCAAGAAGCGCCTCCCTCGACTGGAGGGAGGCGCTTTTGGCCTTTCTGAAAGCGTCCGTGCCGACAAGAAACCCCTGCGGGAACGCAGGGGCCGCGACCGGCCTATCAGGCCCGCGCTTTTTTGTAGATGCTCACAACCAGCCAGACCACCGCCAGAACAAGGACGGTTGTGATCAGCAGGTGCAGGAAATCAAACTGCCCCGGATAGTACGACCCGCCGTAGTAGACTGGTGGCCCATAGTAGAAGGCCGGGTGGAACGGCGTGTACATGTACCACATAGGATGCGCCCAGCCGTAAGAATAGTCTGAGAAGCCCCCGTAGTAGCGTGCGCTGCCTCTCTGCCCCCCGTAGGACATGGAGCGGCTCGTGACGGGTGTGCGTGTGGCGTAGGACGAGACATGGTTCCCCAGGCCCGACCCGCGTGAGCCGCCAAAGGACCCCGACCGACCGAAACTGCCGCCAAACGAGCGCGAGCCGCCCCCGAACGACCCGCTCGACCGGCTCCCGCCGCCGAACGACCCGCCGCCAAAGGAGCTATGCCCGCCCCCAAATGACCCACCGCCGCGTCCCCCGCCTCCGCCGCCGCCGCCGCGCGCCAGACCTGCGACCGCCAGCAGCAGGCAGAGCAGCAGAGTCGCCGAAATCCTCGCCCATGTGTTTTTCATCATCACGGTTCCTCTTTTTCGCACCGCCCGCCGGGCGGGCACAATCGCGGAGGGAAAGGGGTTGCCCAGTCCTCCTATTCTTTCCTGTCATTGTAGACCCGCGAGCGCCCGTTTTGTTGCAGACACATTCCACTTTGAGACACCATGCCTTGAAGGACACGGCGCATGGGCGAGAATGACGGCAAACCCCCGCTTCGTAGATCGGGAGAGAATAGTCCTAGCCCCGCGAAGCAAGGGTTTCTAGCCGCAGGCTAAACCCCAGAAACTTCTATTTCGTCACGGAGCAACCCTACACGCGCTGGCTACTCCGTCGCCTCCGTCGCCCGCAGCATCTCCACGACACGGGCGCTTCGTGCCGCCGCCTGCCGCAGAACTTCCTCCGGGGCGCGGCGTCCGATCTTTCCTTGATGTTTAGCCGGATCGGTCATCCTCAGCGCCTTTGCCAGTGCAGTCTGTCCCGCTTCACTGCGGGCGTTTACATCAGCCCCGGCATCGAGCAACAACTGGGCCGTTTCCAGTTGCCGCGTCGGATGCTCGATGGATGCTCCTGCCGCCGCCATCAATGTGGTGACACCGATTTCAAATGAGACTTCGTTTGTTGTCACATTGGTAGTGGTTAGTAGTCGTTCAGAATTAAGTTAAACCATTTTGATAGAGGTTTTGAGTGATCTTACTCTCACTGCACCTCATTTTAACGACGCGGATAGTTTAACTTAATTTTGATTGACTACTTATCAGAAATTAACGTGTACCATTACCAAGCCATATAGCCTTCTCAGCCATGGAAGGATTCTTCCTCTCTCACAGCAACCTGCCTCAACCCGGCGACGTTTTTAGCCCCCGACTTGGGCCATTCGCAGCAGCTTCATCTCGCGGGGCGGAGTGAAGGCCACGTCCTCGTCGCGCACCTTGATCTCTTCCACGGCAGAGACGCCGCGCGCCGCCAGCTCGTCCAGGACGCCCTGGACGCGGTCTTCCGGGGCGCTGGCGCCGCTGGTGACGCCGACGGTTTGGGCACCCGCCAGCATCTCGCCGGTGATGTCCTCGCGCCCGCCGATGAGGTAGGCCCGCGCGCCTAATGTCTCGGCGACCTGGCGCAAGGACTTGGTGTTGGAAGAGGTCTGCGAGCCGATGACCAGCACGACATCGGAGCGCGGGGCGATGACTTTGATGGCGTCCTGCCGGTTCTGGGTGGCATAGCAGATGTCGCCGGTCGGCGGGTCTTCCAGGCGCGGAAAGCGGGCGCGCAGGGCGTCCACGATGTCCCGCGTCTCGTCTATCGAGAGCGTTGTCTGCGTCAGGTAGATCAGCCTGGCTTCGGGCGGGTCGAGCAGGCCGGCGACCTCGGAGACGTGTGTGACCAGGTGCAGACGGCCCGGCGCTTCGCCCAATGTCCCTTCGGTCTCGACATGGCCCTTGTGTCCGATGTAAAAGATGCCGTAGCCGCGACGCAGGAACTTATGCACTTCCAGGTGAATCTTGGTGACGAGCGGGCAGGTGGCGTCAATGACGCGCAGACCCCGCGCGGTCGCCTCGGTCCGCACGGCGGGCGCAACGCCGTGGGCCGAGAAAATCAGCACGCTGCCGTCAGGGACGTCCGCCAGGTCATCCGTGAAAACGGCCCCCAGCCGGCGCAGTCGCTCCACGACATGCTCGTTGTGGACGATTTCGTGGCGCACATAGACGGGGGCGCCGAAGATCTCCAATGCCTCCTCGACGACATCAATGGCCCGGTCCACGCCGGCGCAGAAGCCGCGCGGGCTGGCAAGAAGCGCTTTCATCACAGGATCACCTGATTTCGCGAACACATGAAAGCATTATACCTGATACGGCCTGTGCGGGGCGAACAAATCCCGCGAACAAATCCTGGCGGGGCGGCGTATAACAGTCGGAGGAACAGCAGTTATGACACGAAGCAGCAAGACGCTCCTGGCCGCGCTTTTGGCCGGCACGGCGCTGGCGACGGCGGCGGGGGCGCAGTTCGGGGGCGGCGGCCCGATGGTCCCGCCCGGCGGCGGCACGGGGATGCCCATGCCGATGGGCGGCGGCCCCAATATGCCTAGCGGCACTCCCCTCGGGATGGGGCGGATGCCGTTCGCAAACGGCTCGGTCACGGCCGTGGACGCGGCGACGGGGACGATCACCCTGGCCCCGATGTTTGGCGGAGGCACGCCCCAGACGGTGCGGGTGACGGACGCGACGCAGATCACGGCGGTGCGGGAGGGGACGGTCAGGGACCTGAAGGTTGGGGATACGGTCCAAGTGCGCGGCGTGCCGACCGGCATCACCGCCTCGCAGATCACGGCGGGCGACGGCGCCGATTCAGCGAGGGGAGGCATGGGGCTTCTTCTGACCGGCCCGCGCTTTGGCGGCAGGCTCGGCGGCACACGGTCCGGCCTGGGCGGGCCGCAGGCGGCCTTCGCGCAGGCGGCCGGCAAGATCACCGGGCTGACGCCGCTGACAGTTTCGGTTTCGGACGGCGTTCAGGTGACGCTGCGCGTCGCCCCCGATGCCAAGATCAGCCGGAACGTGATGGAGAAGGTCGGCGACCTCAAAGTCGGCGACCGGGTCATGGCGAGCGGCAAGCCCGGCGAGGACGGCGTCCTCGCCGCCAACCGCATCCGCGTCAACTCCGACTTCGGCATGAGTCTCGGCATGAGTCCGCTTTAGCTGCCCTTCCGGCGGGGGGTCAGCGCACCAGCCCCCCGCCGCGCAGGGACTTCAGCACGACGTCCTCGAACGGCAGGCCCGTGGACGCCCGCACATAGTCGAGATTGTAGCGGTTCGCCAGCGCCTGCAAGCCCGCGCAGAACGACTGAAGCTGCGCCTCGTACTGCGCCAGCAGGTGCGGCGAGATGCTCACCTCGCGGATCGCCCCTGTCTCCGAGTCCACCAGCCGCAGATCGCCGGTCAGGGTCGGGTGCAGCTCTTCCTCGTCCAGAACGTGCAGCAGAACCACCTGGAAGCGCCGCGACAGCAGCGCCTTGATGCCCTGGACATGAGTCTCGTCGAAGAAATCGGAGACGACCACGGCAATGCCGACGTTCTTGGCCCGCGCCGCATACTGCGCCAGCGCTTCGCCGAACCGTGTCCCGCCGCCCGTCGGCATCCGGGTTTCGAGAAACTGGAAGAACGGGAAGATGCCGGGCTTGCCGCGCATCGGCGGCATCAGCTCGCCCAGCCCGCCGCTGAACGAGGCCAGCAGGACGCGGTCGTATTCGGACAGCGCGATATACCCCAGGGCGGCGGCCAGGCGGCGCGCATAGACGGCTTTCGAGACGGGGCTGCCGAACTCCATGCTCCGGCTGGTGTCCACCAGGAGATGAATGCTCAGGTCTTCCTCCTCGACGAACAGCTTCAGGAACAGCTTTTCCAGCCGCCCATACGCCTTCCAGTCCACATAGCGCAGGTCGTCGCCCAATGTGTACTCGCGGAAGTCCGCGAACTCGATGGACGAGCCGCGCTTGGTCGAGCGCCGCTCACCCTTCGTCTGCCCCGCAAAGACGCGCTTGGAGACAAGGCTGAGGGCTTCGAGTTTCTTGAGGAAGGCCGGTTCGAGCAGTGTTTGGGTGGTGGGCATGGAATGTCCTAAACCGGCAGATACGTCTTCAAGATCACCGCGTCTTTGTCGCCCGCCTCAATCGCGTATTCGCCGAGCGCGGCGGGCAGCACATAGGAACGACCCTGCGCCAGCGTCCGTCCGCCCGCCGTCGGTGTCCCGGCGTGGACGAACAGGTGGTGAAACCCGTCGGCGAGCGACTGCGGCAGCGACGACCCCGCCGAGACCGTCAGCCGGTCCGTGCGAAAGTGCGACGTTCGGAAAAGCGACTCGGTCCTGCCGCCGTTCGCTTCCTCCACGACTTCGGGCTTGCGGATGTGCCGGGACAGCTCGTTGTGGGCCGCGTCGCGCTCAATCGTCGCCAAATAGTCCGCGACATGGGTGGGCCGCAGGCCGCCGTCGTCCAAAAACTTGCCCTTGTCGAAGCCGCGCATGGAGCACTTGTCATCGGGCACGTCGAGCTGCACCTCATAGACCAAGTTGCCGTCCGGGAAACGCGCGTCGTCCTGCTCCCACGAATGGTGGATGCCGCCCGCCGTCAGGTCAATCACGTCGTCCGTCTGCGCTTCCACCAGGTTGACATACGCGAACGGGTCCAGGGTCTGTATCCGCTGCTTCGCCTGCGCCCGCGCCTCATTCACCGAGAAGCGCCCGGACTTGACCTCGCGGCTCAGGCGGCCCATCTCATCATCCAGCGTGTGCAGGACGCGCGAGTACGCCTCGAAATCCGTGCCCGCCTTCAGGCCGAACGTGTACAAGCCCGGCGCCAGATAAAACCACGCCTCGGGCTTGGGAACCCAATGCCCCAGCGACTTGCCTTCCGGCAGATGCACTTGGAACGAGTTGCCCTTGGCCTGCGTCAGCTTGATCAAGAGCGACAAGCCCGGCCCGTGCTTGTCCAAGACCTTCTGCCCCAGAAAGCCCGCCGGGTCGGTTTGGATCAACTCCGCCAGCGGCTTGACCGCCCCGCCATTGGGGTCAATCAATTTAGACGCCTTCGCCATCTCATACGACTGCCCGACCTTTTTGCCCTGCCACTGCGGGTCGTCGGCCAGCCCCTTCAGGTCAATGATATACTGCCCGCCCCAGGAAGGCTGCTCGATGAGTTCATCCTGCACCTGCCACGGCCCTTTGGTGATCTCGGTCATGTCGTGTGTTCTCCCGGTATCGTTGTACCCACTTCCGCTTTCGCTTTTTTCTCAGCCCGTCTGAGGAGGGCAAGAAAAACAACACCAGCGAGCACAAACGGCAGCGATGACCACTCGATCAAGTTAGTTCGAGAGGACTCCTGATGGGGCCAATCGTAGGATCGGGACACATGCCCCGCGCCCAGGGCAATGAAGACGATCGCAGACACTAAGGGTCCCCGTGCATGGGGCGGTAGGGTTCTGCTCTTCGAGCATTCGTAAAGGCAACCTAGAAATATAAATAGCCCCCCGCCGCCGACAATCATCCCTAGCACGAACTGAGACGCTTGATGCACCTGCATGGTCATCCCTCCGCGCCTTGATCGAATCCCCCTTGAGGCGGGGCAAACCGCACCCGCGCATAAACCTCCGACAGCGGCAGGCGGCAGTGGATCGCTTCTAGATGCACCCCATCCTCCAAGCCATCGGTCCGCGAATACAGCCACTTCCCGTCCGGCTGCCGGACGTAGCGTTCCACGCGCGCCTTGTCCTGCGAGACCAAAACGTACTCTTGCAGCGACTCGATGCGCTGATAAAGCGCGAACTTCGCGCCCCGGTCATAAGCTTCCGTCGAGTCGGAGAGCACCTCCACGATGACCAGCGGATTCAGCAGCACGTCGCCCTGCCGGTCCAAAAACTGCGGCTCGCCGCAGGCCACGGAAACGTCGGGGTAGGTATACAGGCCGGTCGCGCTGACGAGCACCTTCATATCACTCGGATAGGTCTCGCAGGGCTGTCCCCGAAGAAGCGAGCGCAGTTCCCCCACGACGTTGCCCGTAATCAGGTTGTGCTCCCGGCTGGCCCCGGCCATCGCGAACATCTGGCCCGCGTAGTATTCGCTCTTGAACTCGGCTCTGCGCTCAATTCCCAGATACTCTTCGGGGGTGTAGAACGGCTGCTGCAACGCGGACATATCGAAAGTCTCCTCTACTCGAACACATCATCCACCGGCATGGTCCAGCCCGGCACGGCAGGCCGGGCCTCGGCGGTCTCACCCCGCTGATAAATCGTCGGCGTATCAGAGGCGTCGGCCCGGTAGACGCGCACCACGTCCTCACTCAGCAGGTCCACGTCCCAGACAACCTGGCCGCCGGCGACAAAGTCATTGGCGCGCTGGGCGGCCATGTCTTCCTCGGCTTTCGGGCCGTAATTGTTTTCGTTGCGGACTTCGGCGGCGAAGACCAGCACGTCCGGAAAAAAGATATCGTCACCCGCGAAGCCGAGTATCCCTCCGGTTGAACTCATCAGCGCCAGTTCTCCGTTCACGAGTTCCGCCTTGCCCGGCGTGGCGTACAGGTCTTCGAGCGTCGCGCGCGTTTTCGTGATCATCGGACTGCCTCGCGGGATTTCTACGAGTGCGCGTTGGGATCGTCCACCGCCAGCCCCTCGGCGGCAGCGGCGGTGTTTAGGGCAGCGTCGGCGGAGACGAAGATGGGAGCAGGGATGCCGAGCGCGGCACACTCGACCTTTACTTGCAGCGCGGACGCCAGTTGAACGGCATCATAGCCACGCAAAGGATAACGCTGCACCAAGTCAATCGCCAGTTGCACAAGGCCCTCGGTAACGTAAATGGGCGTGTAGCCGCTGCGAAGATGCCTTTGCAAATCGGAAATAGCACCGACAGCATCCGCAGCGGAAATCTCGCTCCGGCGAACGCGCCGCATGATGGCCGCAGCGGACTCCACCCCCGTCACATGGGCTGTGTAAACATCGTTACCGGCGGTCGGGGCACAAATCCGCCTGATCCATGCTGTGCCAGTCTCGGTGACGTACCGCTTGACGATGCCGCTGCTGTCCAAGAAATAGACCGCCATCTACCGTGGCTCCCGGTCTTCCAGAAGAGTCTCTGAAACGGGGCGCCCCCTCACCGCGATAGGTGGATGCCGGTCAGCGTCATCTTCAGGATTGTAGCCCTCACGGTGGCGGGCCGGGAGGTTCTCAATAATCCCCTCTGCGAGAAGATGCTCCGCCAACCGGCGCTCCTGCTCCAGCGTCGTTTCCACCAGCATTTCTGCCGGCGTTTCCGTCTGCCACGAGTCTATCATGGCGCGAAGCTGCAACTGCTCTTCGGGCCTGAGCGCCTTTGCGATTTCTGCGGCGCGATCCAGTGTGACGTTCTCCATAGTCCTTTTCCTCTGCGCCATTATACCAACAATCAGCCGCCCGTCAGCTTGCGCTGCAACTCGTACAGCTTGGTCAGCGACTCGATGGGCGAGAGCGTGCCCAGGTCGAGCGACTCCAATTCGTCCAGCACGGGATGGCGCTCGGCCTCGAACAGCGTGGCCTGGAGGCGCTGGGTCTGCTCCGACAGGCGCTCCCCGGCGTCCGCGCCGCCGACCGCACCTTCGCCCTTGCCCATGGACTCCAGTGTCTTCAGGACCTCGCGGGCGCGGCGCAGGACGGGGTCGGGGACGCCGGCCAGCTTCGCCACCTGGATGCCGTAACTCTTGTCCGTACCGCCGGGCATGATCTTGCGGAGCCAGACGATGTGGTCACCCTGCTCCTTGATGGCCACGCGGAAGTTCTTGACGCCCCCGAGCGTTTTTTCGAGTTCGTTCAGGTGGTGGTAGTGGGTGGCGAACAGCGTCTTGACGCCGACGGCATGAAGATACTCGGTGATCGCCCAGGCCAGGGCCAGGCCGTCGTAGGTGCTCGTCCCGCGCCCGACTTCGTCCAAAATGACCAGCGACCGAGGCGTGGCGTTATTGAGGATGTTGGCCGTCTCGTTCATCTCCACCATGAACGTGGACTGGCCGCTCGCCAGATCGTCGTGCGCGCCGACGCGGGTGAAGATGCGGTCCACCAGACCGAGGGAGGCGGCGTCGGCGGGGACGAATGAGCCGATCTGGGCCAGCAGCACGATCAGCGCGACCTGCCGGAGATAGGTGCTTTTGCCCGCCGAGTTTGGGCCGGTGATGATGTGCAGCCGGGACGCTTCGCCGTCCAGACAGGTGTCGTTCGGGACAAACAGCGTCCCGCTTTGCAGACTCTCGACGACCGGATGGCGGCCCGCCGTGATGCTTAATGTGTCCCCGGCATGGACTTCGGGGCAAACGAACCGGCCCGACAGGGCGACCTCGGCCAGACCCCCAAACACGTCCAGACGAGCCAAAGTCTTCGCCAGCTTCAAGACCTGGCCCGTGTACTTGTCCGCGATCTCATCCCGGATTTCGATGAAGAGATGGTATTCCAGCTCGAAGATTTTTTCCTCGGCCCCCAGCACCTGCGCCTCGTACTCTTTCAGGGCGGGCGTGATGTAGCGCTCGGCGTTGGCCGTGGTCTGCTTGCGCTGGTAATCCGGGGGGATGCCGGCCCCGCTGCCGGCCTTGCTGACCTCGATGTAGTAGCCGAAGACGTTGTTGAAGCCGACTTTGAGGCCCTTGATGCCGGTCCGCTCGCGCTCCGTCTCTTCTATTTTCGCGATGAACGCCTTGCCGCCCGACCGCAATTCGCGCAGGGCGTCCAGTTCCTCATTGTAGCCGTCCCGGATCAGGCCGCCCTCACGGAGCAGCATCGGCGGCTCGGGCTGAATGGCTGATTCGAGCAGTTCCAGCAGGCCCGGCGGGGCGGCGGCAACGACGGCCCGCATGGGGGCCAGCGCGCCGCCCTCGGGAGCGCGGGCCAGGGCGGTTTCGACCTCGGGCAGCGCCTGGAGCGACTGCTTGAGCGAGACCAGGTCGCGGGCGTTCGCCGCGCCGGAGCAGATGCGGGCCGTCAGCCGTTCCAGATCGGCGATCCGCCGCAGGGCGTCCCGCAGGTCGCCGCGCAGCAGGGCGTCGGCGTGGCACTCGCCCACGGCGGCCTGCCGGTTGTGGATTTTGTCCAGGGCGAGGAGCGGCTGGTCGAACCACTTGCGTAAAAGACGCCCGCCCAGCGGCGTCACGGTACGGTCCAGGATCGAAACCAGGCTTTTGCTCTTGGCCCCGTCCGCCAGCGAATGCGTCAATTCCAGGTTCCGGCGCGCGGCGGCGTCCAGCACCATGTAGTTCTCGGTGGAGTACGTCGCCAGGCTGCGGATATGTGTCGCCGCCCCCTGCTGGGTCTGCTTGACATAATCCAGCAGCAGCGCGGCGGCGTCCAGGCCGGACGTCATCTGTTCGGCCCCGTACCCGCGCAGGGAGGGCGTCCCGAAGTGGTCCAGCAAGACCTGACGCGACGACCGGCGCGTCTCTTGGGGCTGGTGGAACGTCACGACGGTCTTGGACGCCGCCTTGATGGATTCGCCCAATTCCTCCATGCCGGGCATCAGCAGGCACTCGGCGGGCTGAAGGCGCATGATCTCCTCGACCACCTTCTCCGGCCCCGACTCGCAGGGCATCTCGGTCGCCAGAAACTCGCCGGTCGAAACGTCCACCACGCCGACGCCCGAAGGCATCTTCGCGCCCGTGATCGCCGCGACCAGGTAGTTGTTGGTCTTGGCGTCCAGCATGGCGTCTTCCACGATCGTACCGGGCGTCATGACCCGCGTCACCCGGCGTTTGACCAGCCCTTTGGCCTGCTTGGGGTCCTCCACCTGGTCGCAGACGGCCACTTTGAAGCCCTTGCCGATGAGCCGGGCGACGTACCGCTCCATCGCGTGGTGCGGGACGCCCGCCATCGGGATACGCGCCCCGGCCTGCTTGTCTTCGCGGCCCGTCAGCGTGATCTCCAGCTCCCGCGCGACCGTCTCGGCGTCCTCCCCGTAAGCCTCGTAGAAGTCGCCGACCCGCATCAGCAGGACGACGTCGGGCCGCTCGGCCTTGAAGTCGAAATACTGCCGCAGCATGGGCGTCAGGCTGGTGGAGGAGAGGTTGGAGAGTGAGAAAGCCATTGAGTCGCACACCCGTTCGCCGCGAAGGCAAAAAAACAAAGCGCCCAGAAAACAAAGCGCCCAGAAAACAAAAAGAACCCGGCCCGCCGCGCGCTCAGGTTCCGCGCCGTGGAAGGAAGGGTCATCCGACAAGGCGCAGCCCGCCCCCGCCGCAACTCCATGAGCCAATCACGCACTGGAACAGTGTCATCCGTGTCCTTGTCAAAGACGACTTCCACAGTGGACATGAGGCAGCTTTTTGGGTCGCGGTATGCCCTGATTATAGCAGATACAGGAGGTGGTTGACAAGCCGGCCCCGGAGGGCGCCAGGGCGGCTGCCCCTCAGTCTGTCAACAGCGCCAAAAGCGGCTTTCGTAGCGGCCCGCATCTAGTCCTCGCGAGGACGCTCACATGCTGCTTACCGTCCGGCAGGGGCAGGCGTTCCGTGTTCAGCGTTTGCGTTCCCCCGTCCGCCTATGTTATAGTAGGGCAGGGCAGGCAGAGGTGACGGTTGGAAAGAGAAAGATTGGAAAGAGAAAGATGGGTAGGCGATGAGTGAGATCAGGCGGCAGGCGCGGGCGCGGCGGGCCGCCCTGGGGCTGCCCTTGGAGGAGGCGCGGCCGGCGTCGGCGGTCGTGGAGGCGTGTCTGGCGGCGACGGGGCTGGCGGGGCGTTTTTTGCCGACGGGGGACGCCCGGCTGGCGGGGGCGCTGGCCGTCCTGGACGCCGAGGCGCGCATCGTCTTTCAGGATGAGTCTCGGCCCGCCGCGTGGCAGGCGTTCGACGCCGCGCATGAGTTCACCCACTTCTGGCGGCACGGCGGCGGGACACGCTCCTGCACGGCGGAGGACCTGGACCCGGCCCGGACGGCGGAACCCGCGACGGGCGCGCGGAGCAAGGTGGAGGACGACGCGCCCCACCGGCGGCGCGAGGACGAGGCGAACATGTTTGCCGCCGAACTGCTCCTGCCCGGCCCGCTCGCCCGGCGTCTGTTCGAGGAGGATGGGCTGTCATCGGGGGAGATCGCAGAGGCGTTGGGGATGCCCGAAGGCGTGGTGCAAAGGCAGCTTGCCGACGCCGTCCTGCTGCCGCCTCCCATCGAGGAAGCGCCTGTCGAAGCCACGGAGGCGTCCAGGGCGGTGACGCTGGACGAGTTCCAGTCGGCGGCGGCGCAGGTCGCCTGCGGGCCGCTGCTGCTGGGGGCCGGGCCGGGGACAGGCAAGACCAAGACTCTGGTGGGGCGCTGTCAGTTTTTGACGCAGCAGCAGGGCATTCCGGCGACCCAGATCCTGGCCCTGACGTTTTCGCGCAAGGCGGCGCAGGAGATGCGCGAGCGGCTTGTCGCGGCGGGCGTCGGGACCGAGCGCGCGGGGCCGTGGGTGGGGACATTCCATTCGTTCGGCCAGGAGGTCCTGCGCCGCTTCGGCGAAAGAATAGGGCTGGGGGGCGAGCTGAAACTGCTGGACACGCTGGACGCCGTGACGCTGCTGGAAAACCATCTGGCCGAGCTGAACCTGGACGCGCTGGACAACTTGTATAACCCCGCGATCCACCTGGGCGGCATCCTGGGCCAGATCGGGCGGGCCAAAGACGAATTATGCCCGCCCGCCCGTTACGCAAGCCTTTGCGCCCAGATGCGCGCCCCGGCGGACGCGGCCGTGGAGGCGATCCGGGCACAGATCCGGGCGGCGGGGAGCGACCGGGGGCTGAAGGGGAAGATGGAAGACGCCCTCAAGCGTCAGGGACAGGCCGCAAAGGCCGCTGAGGTCGCCCGCTGCTACGGCGTCTACGAGCGGCTGATGCGCGAAGGGGGCTTTCTGGATTTCGGCGACTTGATTGCGCGGACGGTAGAACTGCTGGAAGGGCACCCCGACGTGCGGGCGACTTTGCAGGCCGAGTACCCGCACGTCCTCGCCGACGAGTACCAGGATGTCAACCGCGCCTGCGCCCGGCTGGTCAAGCTGCTGGCGGGCGAGGAGGCGGAGGGACTGTGGGCGGTCGGCGACCACCGGCAGAGCATCTACCAGTTCCAGGGCGCCTCCCCGGCCAATGTCGCCGCCTTCGGGCAGGACTACCCGACCGGGCGGCGGCTCGAACTGGGCGTCAACTACCGTTCGCGGACGCCCATCGTGGACCTGTTCGGCGCGGCGAGTCGGGGGATGGAAGGGGGAGAGGCCCCCGGCCCCACAGAACCCACCCCCAGCCCCACAGAACCCACCCCCGGCGCAAGCGCCGCCCCTCCCGAAACGGGAGGGGGAAGAGGTCCGGTCCCCACGTCACAGGCGGTCCTGCCCTCTTCCCCTCTCCGTTTCGGGGAGGGTGCCGAGGAACGAGGCGGGGGGGGTTGGCGCGCACACCGGGGCACGAACGAGAGTGCCCCCTACCCCGCCGTCACCTACGCTGTCACGCCCGACGACGTCGGCCAGGCGCGAGGCATCGCGCAGGCTATCGGGGAGATGAAGGCGGGCGGCTGGGATTTTCGACAGCAGGCCATCCTGTGCCGCTCGCACGCCCAGGCGGAGGCGCTGGCCGGGCTGCTGTCCGCGCAGGACATCCCCGTTCTCTACCTCGGCGCATTGCTGGAGCGTCCCGAAGTCAAAGATCTGCTCTGCCTGCTGGCCCTGGTTGCTGACCCCGGCGGCTCCGCGCTGGTCCGGGTAGCCGCGTTTGCCGAATACGCCGTGCCCCAGGCCGACGCGCTGGCGCTGCTGACGGACATGCGGCGCATGGAGACGCCGCTGCGGGATGCCTTGCGGGGTGCGGACCTGCACCCCGGCCTGGGAACCCTGGCGGCGCATCTGGCCGAACTGGACACAAGGGAGAACGACCCGGCGGCCCTGCTGCGCTTCTACCTGTTCGGGCTGTCCCGCTACCTGCAGCACCTCACGGAAGGGGAGCCGAAGCCGTTCGCGCGGCGGGGGCGGACGCTGGCGATCCACCAGCTTCTCGGTCTGGCGGGGGATTTCGACCGGCGCCTGGTCGCCCCTGGGACGCGCCCCGGCCCGCCCCATCGCGTCCGCGAGTTTTTGGCCCACCTGCGCCGGCTCCAATCGTCGGGCCAGTCGCCGCGCGGAACCGTGCCCGCCGAGGCCGAGGGGTGGGACGCCGTGCGCCTGCTGACGGCCCATGCCGCCAAGGGGCTGGAATACCCGGTCGTCTTCCTGCCCAACCTGGGCGCGGGCCAGTTCCCGACGCGGGGCCGGAGCGACGGCATCCCCACCCCGCCGGGCCTGGCTGATGCGGCGGGGGAGGGGTTGGACGAGGAGCAGTGCCTGTTCTTCGTGGCCCTGTCGCGCGCCCGCGACCATTTGGTGCTGTCCCGCGCCGAGACGAGCGGGAGTGACCGGGCCGTCGCCCCTTCCCCGCTGCTGACCCTGATCCAGCCCCATTTGGAGGCGCGCGGCATTGGCGAGACGGCTTGGCCCGCAGGACGTGCGCCCGCAGGCGAGTCCGACGACTTAGCTTTGACGCCCGCCATTCTGCCGGAATACTCGTCGTCGGCCCTGGAAATGTACCTCCGGTGCCCGCGCCAATTCCACTACGGGCAGGCGCTAAAGCTGACAGGCGCCGTCAGCGACGGCTACCCGCAGTTCCACGCCTGCGTCCGGCGGACGCTGGGTTGGCTGGAAGACGCGCGGGAGCAGGGGGGGATGCCCATGGCGGAGGAGATCGCCGCGCGATTGGAAGCGTTCTGGGCGGAGAGCGGCCCGGTCGGCCATTTGCACGAGGCGAAGTACAAAGAAAGCGCCCTGGGGATGCTGCGCGCCGGCGGGGCACTGGGGGCCGAGACCGAGCAGCGGGCCAGCGTCAGGTCGCTGCGGGCGACGCTCTCAAACTGCCATGTTCATGTCCGGCCCGATGCGATCCGCCGGGACGCGGCGGACGGGACCCTGATCGTCGCCCGCCACCTCACCGGCAAGCCCGGCGACAATGACCACACCGACAAAAGGCTGGCCCTGTACCGCCGCGCGGCCTGTCAGACGCACCCGGATACGCCGGTCCGGGTCGAACTGCGCTACCTGTCGGACGGCACGATCCGAGCCGTCGCGCCGCCGGAAAAGAAGCAGGAGATCAAGTGGGAGGCGGACCGCGTTGCAAAATATGAAAGGGCCGCGCGCGGCATCCAGCTAGGCCTGTTCCCCGCCCGGCCCGAGTCAGGCGACGAGTGCCAAACCTGCGCCTACGCGCTGATCTGCCCGCTGTAGGGGCGAACCTTGTGTGTTCGCCCCTACGATGCGAAGGGACGGAGTCTAATCGTGCTTCGGGCCGATGTCGCCGGCCACGTCCGCGCCCAGGTCGCTGTCGTTGGTGCCGCCCCCGCCCAGCGCGGCGTCGTCGCCCGACCCGCCGCCGTCCAAAGCCGTGCTGTCGGTCGTGAGCTGCCGGTCGCCGTCGGGCAGGCTGTCCATCGAGTCGTCATCCGGCCCTGCGGTGAGCACGTCCGGGTCGTCGCTCTGGCCCACGGGGGCGAGCTGCCCCATGTCCTCGGGGTCCAGTCCCAGGCCCGGCGCGGGCGACTGGCGCAGTTGTTCCATCGTCATTTTGATTTCCTCTGCCGTCCTTTACCCGCCCCGGCCCCGAAGAAAACCGGCCTGTCAGATAAAGCAGCCGATGGCCTGCGTCCTTCGCGTCGGGACGGGCCATCCGGCCAGCGCGGCATCGAGCGCGTCCCGCAGGTCGTGACGGGTGACGGCGTAGCGCCGCTGCCCGAAGCCGAGGTACAGGTCGTCAATGCGGCCCCGGTAGAGCAGCCTGCCGCCCTGCGCGAACACGGCGGCCTCGGGCGTGACGGTCACGCCGGCGCGGCGCACCAGCCGGTGGGCCGGGTCCAACAGAAGGGGACAGGTGTAGCCGTACTCTTTGGCATGCTGCTTCGCGGCGGCAAGCGACGTGCCGGGGTCCGGGTAGACGAGGGTGAAGGCGACTTTTTGGGGCGTGTAGCGGGCGATGATGCGCTTGATCTCGGGCGCATACGAGTTGGAAATCGGGCAGTCGCGCGCGATGAACAGCAGCACGACGGCTTTCTTGTCCGTCATGCTTGCCAGCGGGTCGTCGCCTGCCGCCGCCCAGGACGGGGAGGCGGCCAGCAGGCAGAGCAGGGCGACGGCCACGGATTGAAATCCGAGGCTAAGAAAGGCCAACCGTCCAGGGGACGGAAAACCGGCAACGACAGGACCTCCCTTGTGTCCCCTGGACACGGGGAACTTGACAGCCTCGGATTTCAATCCGTGGCGATCCTGTGGGACTATATCACGATAACGCCTCATTTCGGCAGCCTCGCGGCCTGTTTAGGCGGCTGGGCGTGCTCGGCGTCCACGGTGAAGCCGAGGTAGCACAGACACATCTCGTCGGTCGTCTGCTCGCCCCAGGTGACAAGTTTGGGGGGGCTGCTGGGGTTGCGCGGGTTGTCCGGGGAATTGTCGTAATGGGCGACCAGGTCCACGCGCGACCCGGCGGGCAGATGGACCGGCTGCTTGTAGGCGTAAAACCCCTGCCAGCTAAAGTCCCAATCGGGGACATCAATGAGCGTCTTCCTCGTGCCGTCGGGGAAGGTTGCCGTAGCCGTCATCCGCCGGCCCAGGACGTGCATGTGCGGGAAGACGGTGAGCAGGGTCGCGTCGAAGATCACCGGCAAGCTGGCCCGAATCTCATAGTCCTTGTCGCCGGGCGGGATGCGGAGGTGCGTGTTGGCGAGCGGGAAGAGGTGCATCGGACGGGCGATCTGCCCCCCGTTGAAGTAAAGCGCCACCTGCGTCAAGTCGGTCTCGGGTTTACCGTCTTTGTGGTAGTGGACTTCCAGCACGATGTCCGCGCCTTTGGGCAGCAGGATGCCGGTGTCGGCGGGCAGGCGGCGGGGCAGGGCACCGGGCGCCCAGCCGCCCAGCATCCCGGCGGGCAGGAAGCCCAGCCCGCCGAATTCCGGGTAGCCGGGGCTGCCGTCACTCACCTTCGCTTCCAGCTTGCGGGCCGTCCCGCTCGTATCCACATAGACGAGGGCATGATGCACGACGGCGCGGTTGCCGGGGTGGACATCCACGGCGGAAACGTAGCGGTCTTCGGCAAAGTCGGTCGGGATAACGTAGCAGCGGTAAATGTCGCGCCCTTCGGCGGGCACGGTGTAGGGTTTGGGCGGCCCCACGACCAGGTCGGGATGGCCCGACACCCAGCCGGCGGGGAAGCGCGGCGCCGGCGGCGCCTGCGCCGGGTTTCCCTCGGGGGCGTCCTTGTCCGCCCACCGTTGGAAGAGGGCGATCTGATGCGCGGTCAATCGCCGCTCGTCCTGGAACTCGCCGTGCGAATCGGCCTTCCAGGGCGGCATGACGCGCCCGGCGGTGACGAGCGCGATCTGCCGGGCGCGTTTTTTCGCGTCGCCGTAGGAGGCCAGGGTGAACGGCGCAACTTCGCCCGTCCGGTGGCAGGTGGTGCAGTTCTGGTACAAAATCGGCGCGATGTCATGGGCATACGTCACCGCCGCCGGGGCCGCCGCTCCGTGCGCCTTCGGGTGCGCCTTCGGCACGGGCCGCGCGCCCCCGGTGGCAAGGGCACAGGCCGTCAGCCCAGCCAGAGCGAGCGTCGGCATCAGCCAAGCATATCTATTTGAGAACTTCAACCGCTGTTCCTTTCGACGAAACACAGGCCCCAAGTTAGGGCATCTGCCTCTCTTACGTCAAAGGCGGCGGAAAGTTTCAAGGCGGCGTTCTGGGCGTAAGGACAGCGCGGCTTGCCGTCCTACCCCGGACATACTCCCTGCATCGGCGGCGCGGCCTGACCGAACACGAGTGTGAACGGTCCTTCCACACCCTGCGTGCCGTTGGGGAACGTCTCGGTGAACGTAACGGTCATTTTCTGGTCGGTGACGGTGCCCGTGATGCGCGTCGGGGTCGGGGACGGCGGCGTGAACCCAAAGTGAGACGTCCCGGCTACATCGAACCGGCCCGTAGCGTCCGGCGTGAGGGGCTGTGTGAAGTCCGCGACCTCACCGCAGTAGAAGTCGAAGTGGCCGCTGGAAGCCGTCAAGTGCAGGGTGGCCAGGGAAGAGTCGGTTCCCGCCTGTCCGCCCCCCCAAACGCCCTGGGGGATGCTGTGATCAATGACCAGAGCACGCTCAACGCCTGAGCCGCCGCAGCCTGCTACGCTCAGGCTGAACAGGGCCAAGCCGGACAGCAAAAAAGTGAGTCTAAATGCGTAACGGTCCATGTCTTGTCGCCTCCCTATGAGGACACACCTCGTCTCCAATGCCCCGCCCTGAACCTACGGGGGCTGCCAGAACTCAAGCCGTGACGCGGAAGCCGATCATGCGCCAGGCGACGCCGTCCTTGTTGCCGCCGTTGCCGGGGTCGGCGTAGAAACCCTCCATCGCCTGAGAAACGAGGCGGCGGAAGAAGTCGGGGGCGGGCTGGGGCCACTCCGCCCGCACGTCCCCGGCCTCGGCGCGGGCCAGGACGGCGTCCTGGATGTCCGGCGCAAGGGACGCGAAGGCGTCGCCCTCCGTCGCCCGTGCCTCGGCGTCCAGCGCGTCCAGACCCTGCCGGGCGGGGAACAAGAATTGGGGTTCGCGCGTCAGAAGATGCGCGAAATAGTCGCCGACGCCGGCCTCCCAGCCGCCGGGCACGTCATCGGCGGGAATGATCCGGTCCACGGCGGCGCGCAGGGTCCCGGCCTGCGGCTCGGACAATAGTTCGGTCAGGGAAGGCATTGTTGACATGGCTTTGGACGCTTTTTCGCCGTCCGACTGGGAAAATCCTGCCGCCGTCCGGCAAACTGCGGAGCGATTCGCGGAAAATTCAAGTATACTGATTGTCGGAGTCTCACCGACACGGCCAGCGCTACCCTTTTGCCACGGGTTTCAACCCCTGGCGAACCCTGCGTCCGAAGTCTCGCGTTCCCAATTGTTTATTCCGTTGCCTGCCCCAAATCCCATTCAGGACTCACTTTAGGACTCACTTTAGGACCCACCATGTTGCACTCTCGCCTCCTTTCGACCCGGTTCCTCCTCGCCGCCGGCGCCTTCCTCGCCGTTTCAAGCGTGGGCCTGGGGCTGCCCCAGCGCGGGGCGGCACAGGACGACATGACGCCCCGCCCTGCCGCGCCGGCCGATTCGGCGGGCGGCGCTGCGTCAGGCGGGGGGACGGAGACGGACAGCGCCCCGGCCAGCACAGGCGACGGCAGCGCCGATGACAGGAACACCGGCAGTGCCGGGAACGGCGGCGACAGCGCCGCCGGCACGGACGGGGGCACGGACGGGGGCACGGCCTCGAACCCGTCCGTCGGCGTGGACAACACCGGGTCGGCAAGCGCGGTCGGGACGCGCAGCGGCCGCACGAACCGGCAGCGGCGGCGCGTGACGCCGTCCAACCCGCTGGTCCTCACGAACCCCACGCGCGGGCGTGGGCCGGGGGCAGTCGGGAACGGCGGCGAGGCGGGCGGCAACCGCATCCCGCCGCTCATCCCCCCGCGCGAGCCGGGCGTCTACACACTCCAAACTGACCCGTTCCACCCGCGCCTCCGGCCCGGCATCAAACCGCTCCCACTCTTCGGCTACGACTTCTTCCAGCCCGCGCGCCAGATCATCATCGCGCGCCGACGCGCCCTGCTGCCTCGCCCCGCCCGCGTCCCCAGCCGGACCGGGGCGGGGACGCGCAGCCGGTCAAGCAGGACCCAACCCGGCGTCAACACCGGGGACCGTGTCGGCAGCGGCGGCCTGGGGGCGGACACGAATGGATTGGACACGAATGGATTGGAGACGAACGGGCCGGATGCAAATGGTGATGTCAGCGGCGGCGACCTGAACGCGGCAGGCCGGGGCGCGGCGGGGCGGCGGCGCTCGGCGGCGGGCGACGGGACGGACACGACTGGGAACTACCCCACTGATCCCAACGCGCCGGACGCGGGCAACGGCAATGGGACGGGCGGCAACGGCCAATCCTATGGCAGTCAATCCTATGGCAGTCAATCCTATGGCAGTCAATCCTATGGCAGTCAATCCTATGGCAGTCAATCCTATGGCAATGGCGACACCAGCGCAGCCGGCGGCACGGACAACACCGGCCAGAACTCCGGCGATACCGGCGGCGATGTCAACGGGCAGGCGACGGGCCGCCGGCCCGGCAGCCGCCGGACGGACAGGGCGGGCACCGACTCCAGTGGCGCCTATTCGGGCGCTGCGTTCCCCGGCGACGCGGCGGCCCCCGGCAGCGACATCCAGTTCCCTGGGGATGACGCCCTTTTGACCGGCGGCAGCGGTGCCGGTGACGCCACCAACGCCGTCGGGGGCGAGCTTGCCGACCCGGTGGCGACGCTGCTCCGCCCCGTCGTCACATCCCTACCCCCCAACTATCAGATCCAGCCGGGCGACCTGCTGACGGTCCGCTACAGCGCGCTGACCCTGGCCCCGCGCGAGTTCAACACGACCGTAGACGCGCAGGGCGGGGTCGCCGTCGAGGGCGTCGGGCGGCTGGCCGTGGCGGGCCGGACGGCGGCGCAGGCGGAAACGACGCTGCGCTCCCGGCTGTCTCGATTGTACCGCAACGTGGACGTCTCGATCAGCTTGCGGCAGCTTCGGACCATCCAGGTCACGGTCAGCGGCGCGTCCTTCGCGCCGGGTACCTACACGGTTCCGGCCAGCGCGACCGCCTTCAGCCTTCTCACGGCGACCGGCGGGCCGACCGCCAACGGTTCACTGCGCGACATCCGTGTCCTGCGCGGCGGCCGGCAGGCGGGCATTCTGGACATCTACCCGCTGATCAGCGCGGGCACAGGCAGCCCGAGCGCTCGCCACGGGGACGTCAACCTCCAGTCGGGCGACAACATCTACATCCCTTCCCCTGTTTCCCGCGTTTCCGTCCGTGGCGAAGTGCGGCAGCAGGCGGTCTACGAGCTGACCCCCACCGAGACCCTGCGCGACGCCCTAGGCTATGCCGGCGGCGTCAAACCGTCCGGCGTGGCCCAAAACGTTCACATTGACACGGTGAACAACGGGACGGGGCGCATCATCGTGGACGTCAATCTGCGGGACCGCGCCCAGGTGGCGAAAACGCCGCTGTACGACGGCGACAGCGTGGAAGTGTCGTCGGTGCGCGCCATCCTGACCAACCGGGTCACGATCTCGGGCGAGGTGGACCAGCCCGGCGATTACGCGCTGACGCGGGGGATGCGCGTCACGGACCTGCTCCAGCGGGCGGGCGGGCCGCTCTACGACGCTTACTTGGACCAGGCGCAGCTAACGCGGCTCAACGCCGACAACACGACGACGCTGCTGACGATCAGCATCGCCCGCGCGCTCGACAGCGACGCGGCCCAGAACGTCCCCCTGAAGCGCTTCGACACGCTGCGGCTCTTCTCGCGTCAGGACGAGGCGTTCCGGGGGCGGCGCACGGTGGAGGTGCGCGGGGACGTGCAGCGGCCCGGCTTGTACACGCAGTCGGACAACATGAAGGTCAGCGACCTGCTGCTGGACACGGGCGGGCCGCTCCCCGATGCCTACCTGAGCCGGGCCGTGCTGCTCCACCAGCGCGGCGACGGCACGTTCGCCTATGACTACGTCAACCTGCGGGCCATCCTGAGCGGCAGCGCGGACGAGGACAGGCCGGTCTTGGACAACGACGTCCTGGCCGTTTACCGCATCGGCGAGGCGCACTTCACGCCGGACCACACCGTCAAGATTCTGGGCGACGTGGTCGCGCCGGGCCTGTATGCGCGCGGCGAGGGGATGCAGATCAGCGACCTGGTCAAGCTGGCCGGCGCCTACAAGCCCGGCGGCGGCACAGTCGTCATGCTCTCGCACGCCCGGCAGCCGAACACGACGTCGCCGTCCCTGGTATCGCCGCCGGTCGTGGTCGCCTACAACGGCTCGGGCGTACTCACGCCGAGCGGCGACACCGTGCTCCAGGACGGCGATGTCGTGACGGTCCAGGGCAACGGCAGCATCAAGGACCACCCCCCCATTGTGACTGTGACCGGGGCCGTCGCCCACCCTGGCCCGTTCCCCATAGACAGCATGACGCGCCTGAGCGACGCCATCCGCAAGGCGGGCGGCCTGCTGCCCGAGGCGTTCCCGCAGGGGGCCGAGTTCACGCGGACGTCGGAGACTCTGGTGACGACAGGGCAGATGACCCTGGCGCAGACCATCAGCCAGATAAGCGACATGCTGAATCAGAGCCAGTTCCAGCGCGAGCGGGCCAAGGCGAGCCTGGAACTGATCCAACTGGCCGGCAGCGCGGCCAACGGCACGTCGAGCGGCGGGCTGCTCCTCCCCGGCCTCACGCCGGGTGCGGGTGGAGCGGCATCCAACCCGAACATCGCACCCCTGGTCGGCAACCTATCGCAGATCAACCCGGTCTCGCCGGGGCGGCTGCTGACGCCGAGCCAGCTCCAGCCCAACGGCGCGGTCGCCGTCCGCCTGGCCGACGCGCTGCGTCGCCCCGGCGGCGGCGAAGACTTCCTGCTCAAAGACGGCGACACCATCGTCGTGCCCCAGACGCCGACGACGGTCCAGGTCGTCGGGGCGGTCTTCGCCGGGCGCGGCGTCGTCTTCAAGCCGGGCCAGTCCGTGGATTATTACATCAAGTACGTCGGCGGCTTCACGCCGGACGCCGCCAAAGACCGGATCGAGGTCATCCACACCGGCGGCGGCCTGATCCCGGCGGGGGATGCGGGCGCGATTCAGCCGGGTGACCTGATCCTGGTGCCGACTAAGGTCCTAGCCGAGAAGATTAGTCGCGGCGGGAACAGCTTCAGCAGCTTATTCCAGGGCCTGATCGGTTCGGCCCTCACGCTGAAGATTCTGGGTGTGCTGAAGTAGTCGGTCGCGGCGAGAGACCCGGCTCTGAAGAGCCGGTCTACCCCCGTGGAAGTCGCTCCGCGACGGAAGAGGGCGTGGTGGAGCACGCCCCTACGAATGCTGCGGTCCTTCGTCTTCAACCGCGTAGCGGTTTTCACTTTGAGTAGGCCGGCACTTTCAGTGCCGGAGCCGCGCTTATTTGACAAACAGGTGGTTTTGGGCTATACTCAAACGCCTGAAAAAGCGCCAACCACAACATCAACAACTTGGAACAAGACGAAATCATCATTGACGGGTCGCTGCTGGCGCGCGCGTTCCGGCGGCAGTTTCGCGGCTGGCTCTGGAAGGGGCCGCTGGTCTTTGGGGCGCTGCTGGTCCTGGCCCTGCTCCTGGTCCCTCGCTCCTACACCGCCAGCGTTTCGGTCGCCATGCAGCAGCCGACCCCTTCGGGTGGCCTGGCCGGGCTGCTCGGCGGCGGCGGCAGCGGGAACAAGCACTACATCGGCGTCCTGAAAAGCCGCGAAGTGGCGCTGGCGGTGGAGCGCCATGTTCACCTCCAGCAGATCTACGGCCCCAAGACGCTGCCGACGCCCGCCGCCGCCGCCGCTCTGCTGGCGAAGGGTGTCAAGCCGGAGGATAACCCGGACGGCCTGCTTTACATCGCCGTCACCCTGCCCGGCTCGCCCAGGCTCAGTCTGACGCCCGCGCCCCGCCCCGCCCAGGTCGAGGACGCCGCCGCCCAGGCCGCCGATGCCTACGCGGCGGCCCTGAAGAACTACTTCGCCAACAGCGACAACGACGAAGGCTCCGCGCTGCTGCATGGGGCGGACGTGCAGGTGCGCCAGGCGCGGGCGGGCTACGAGCAGGCACGGGGCCGGCTGCGGGACTTCAGCCACGCCCTGGCGCGCGCGAACCCGCGCAGCGCGGGCGCGGCCCCCCGCTCCGGCACGTCGGCGAGCGCGGGCGGGACGCCCGGCGTGGACAGCGACGCTTCCGCCGCTTCTTCCGGGCTGGCGGCCCTCGATGAGCAGTATGAGCGGGTGCAGACCGATCTGCACGCCGCCCAGGCCGCCCGGCTGACGCGGGAGCAGGGAATCACCGAGCAGCTTCGCAACCTGTCCCGCCTCCCGACGGACGACCCGCAGCTCTCCGACATCCGCACCCGCGTCGCCAACGACCAGATCACCTACAATACGGCCTCGAAGATTTACGGCCCCGAAAACCCCGCCGTGATCCGGGCGCAGACGCAGCTCAAGTCCGACCAGGATCAGCTCGACCTCCAGGCCCAGGGCGTGCGGGAGCGCCTGACGACCCCGGACATCGCCAGCGACCAGCAGATCAAGACGCTCTACGCCCGGCAGGCCAGCCTGTCGGACCAGATCGAGCGCGCCGCCCGTCGCCTGGGGGTCAGCCGGAACCTGTCTTTCGAGAAGGACCGCTTGCAGCAGGAACTGGAGTTCCAGAAGGACATCCTGCGCGAGACTTTGACACAGGCGCAAAACATCAAGCTGAACAACGCTTCGGCGCAAAGCCGGATGACGATCATTGACACGGCGGTCCCGCCCGCAGGCGGGGAGCCGGCTACGGCTCGGCTGGCCCTGCTCTGCCTCCTGCCGGTCCTGCTGGCTTTCCTGCTCGCGGTCCTGCTGGACTACCTGCGGGGGGCGCGCGCGGCGCGCGTCGGGGCAGCCCCCTCGGCGCCCGCCAACGGCAGCGGCGCAAAGCCGCTCGGCGAAGCGGGGGACGCGCCGCCGCTTGTCAAGAAGCGGTAGGAAAGCCCCCAGCCCCTCCCCAGGAAATAGGAGAGGGGAGCCAGAGTAGGGACGGGGGTGGGGGCCGCCTTCGGGCTGGCGTGAACGCAATGAAAGCAGTCAAGCAATGAAAGTGGTGGTACTGGCGGGCGGCTTGGGGACGCGCCTGGCCGAAGAAACGGAAGTCAAGCCCAAGCCCATGGTGGAGGTCGGCGAGCACCCCATCGTCTGGCACATCATGCGCTCCTATGCCCACTACGGGTTCAAGGATTTTTTTCTCGCCCTGGGCTACAAAGGCGAGGTCATCAAACGCTTCTTCCTGGACCACTACAGCCTGGGCGGCAGCCTGCGGGTGGACCTGGCGAGCGGCACGGTGGAAGACCTGGAAAAAGACACCGAGGACTGGACGGTCCACCTGATGGACACGGGCCAAAGCACGCAGACCGGGGGCCGGGTGAAGCGGCTGGAACGCTGGCTCAAAGACGAGGCGTTCATGGTGACTTACGGCGACGGCGTCTGCGACGTGGACCTCGCCAAAGTGCTGGACTTTCACAAATCGCACGGCAAGCTCGCCACCATCACCGCCGTCCGCCCCCCGTCGCGCTTCGGCGGCCTGGTCTTCGAGGGGGACCTGGTGCGCGAGTTCAGCGAAAAGCCGCAGATCGGCGAGGGCTGGATCAACGGTGGCTTCATGGTGTTGGAACCCCAAGTTTTTGATTATTTGGAGGGCGATTCGAGCAGCCTGGAGGTGGACGGGCTGGAGCGTCTGGCCGCCGACAACCAGCTCGCCGCCTTCCGGCATGAAGGCTTCTGGCAGTGCATGGACACGCTGCGCGAGAAGAAGATTCTGGAAAACCTGTGGCAGTCGGGCCGCGCGCCCTGGAAGGTCTAATGATACAAACGGACAAAGAATTCTGGCGGGACCGCCCGACGTTCGTGACGGGCGCGACGGGCCTGGTCGGCGGGTGGCTGGTCAAGTCCCTGGTGGCGGCGGGCGCGGACGTCGTCTGCCTCATCCGGGACTGGATGCCCGAAAGCGAGCTGCTCCGGTCGGGCACGCTCGGCAAGGTCAAGGTCGTCCGGGGCGACATCACCGACCAGGAGATGATGGAGCGCGCCCTGGGCGAGCACGAGATTGATACCGTCATCCACCTCGCCGCCCAGACCATCGTCGGCATCGCCAACCGCAACCCGGTCTCGACGTTCGAGGCCAACATCGCCGGAACGTGGCGTTTGCTGGAAGCCTGCCGCCGCTCCCCGCGCGTCAAGCAGATCGTGATCGCTTCCTCGGACAAGGCGTATGGCGACCAGGAAGTCCTGCCGTATGACGAGACGACGCCCCTGCAAGGGCAGCACCCTTACGACGTGTCCAAGTCCTGCGCCGACCTGATCTCCTACACCTACGCCAAGAGCTACGACTTGCCCGTCACCATCACCCGCTGCGGCAACTTCTACGGCGGCGGCGACCTGAACTGGAACCGGATCGTACCGGGCACCGTCCGTTCCATCCTGCGCGGCCAGGCCCCGGTCATCCGCTCCGACGGCTCGTTCATCCGCGACTATTTCTATGTCGAGGACGGCGCGGCAGCCTATATGCTGCTGGCCGAGCGCATGGCGAAGGACCCCGACGGCCTGCGCGGCGAAGCGTTCAACTTCTCCAACGAGCTTCAAGTGACCGTCCTGGACCTGATCCACAAGATCTTGGCGTTGATGGGGTCTGATCTTCAGCCCGATGTCCGCAACGAGGCCAGCAACGAGATCAAGCACCAGTACCTGAGCGCGGCCAAAGCCCGCCGGATGCTGGACTGGGAGCCGCTCTTTACCCTGGACGGCGGCTTGGAAAAGACGATCCGGTGGTATACTGACTTTTTGACCGGGTAAGAACCCACCCCGGCTCACGAGTTCGCCACCCCTCCCGTTTCGGGAGGGGGAAGAGTGACCGACGAAAACGTACCCAGTCTCCTTCTCCTCCCGAAACGGGAGGAGTACCCGCACAGCGAAGAATGAGCGGAGCGGGGGAGGTGGCTTGCCATAGAAAGACCCACATGACGGAAAAAGCCGATGCGCTGCGGGCGCAGATCGCAGACCTGGTAGTGCAGTACCACGACGAGGCGTTCGCCGCCCGCGAGTTCGTGCCGGGCGTCAGCCCCGTCCCCGTCTCGGGGCGGGTCTTTGACGCCGCCGATATGCAGAGCCTGATGGACTCGACGCTGGACTTTTGGCTGACCTCGGGCCGGTTTGCCACCGAGTTCGAGCGCGAGTTCGCCCGCTTCTGCGGTGTCCGCAAGTCGCTCCTGGTCAACTCCGGCTCGTCCGCCGACCTGGTCGCCCTGACCACGCTGACCTCGCCCGCCCTGGGCGACCGGCGCTTGAAGCCCGGCGACGAGGTCATCACCGTCGCGGCGGGCTTCCCCACGACGGTCAACCCGATCATCCAAAACGGGCTGGTCCCCGTCTTTCTGGATGTCACCATTCCCGACTACAACCTTGACATCACCCAATTGGAAGAGGCGCTGTCGCCCCGAACCCGCGCTTTGATGTTCGCGCACACGCTGGGCAACCCCGGCAACATGACCGCCATCTCCGAGTTCGTCAAGAAGCACGACCTGTACCTAGTCGAAGACTGCTGCGACGCCATCGGCGGGACTTACAACGGCCAGAAGGTGGGTACGTTCGGCGACATCGCCACGGCCTCCTTCTACCCCGCCCACCACATCACGATGGGCGAGGGCGGGGCCGTGTTCATGAACAACGTCAAGCTCAAAGTCATCGCCGAATCCTTCCGCGATTGGGGCCGCTCGTGCTACTGCGAGCCGGGCAAGGACAATACCTGCGGCAAGCGCTTCGAGTGGCAGCTCGGCGACCTGCCCTGCGGATATGACCACAAGTACACCTACTCGCACATCGGCTACAACCTGAAAGCGACGGACATGCAGGCCGCCGTGGGCGTCTCGCAGCTCAAAAAACTTCCCGGCTTTATCGCAACGCGGCGGCGTAATTTCGCGTACCTGCATGAAGGGCTGCAAGACTTGCAGGAGCACTTGATCTTGCCCCAGCCGACCCCGAACTCCGACCCCTCCTGGTTCGGCTTCCCCATCGCTGTCCGGGAAGACGCGCCGTTCACGCGGGATCAAGTGGTGCGGCATCTGGAATCGAAGAAGATCGGGACGCGGCTGTTGTTCGCGGGGAACCTGCTCAAGCAGCCGGCCTATACCCATATCGTCCACCGCAAGATCGGCGAACTGCCCAACACGGACTTCGTGATGAACCAGGTGTTTTGGATCGGCGTCTATCCCGGCCTGTCCGACGCTCATAAAGATTACATGCTCTCGGTTCTGCACGAATTCGTCAGAGCCGCGCACGAGTGAGCGCCGGCATGAATGCAAACCCGCTGGCGGGGGACCTGGACCACATCCTGGCGCACACGGGGGAACTGTGGGAGGACCTGCGCGGCGGGCGCCTGTTCCTCACGGGGGGAACCGGGTTCTTCGGCTGCTGGCTGCTGGAGAGCTTCGCCTGGGCCAACGACGCGCTGGGGCTGGGGGCCGAAGCGCTGGTGCTGACACGCGACCCGGATGCCTTCGCGGCGAAACACCCGCGCCTGGCCGCGCACCCGGCCATTGGGTTTCACCAGGGCGACATCCGCTCGTTTCCGTTCCCCGACGGGGCGTTTTCGCATGTCGTCCACGGCGCGACCGAGGCGAAGGCGTCGCTGAACCGAGACGACCCTCTGGGCATGATCGAGACGATCACCGAAGGGACGCGGCGGACGCTGGAATTCGCGCATCAGTGCGGCGCGGGCCGGTTCCTGCTGACCTCGTCGGGCGCGGTCTATGGGGCGCAGCCTTCGGACCTGAGCCATGTCCCCGAAGAGTACATCGGGGCGCCGGACTGCGCGCGGGCCGGCTCCGCCTACGGCGAGGGCAAGCGGCTGGCGGAACTCTTCTGCGCCGTCTACGCCGAGAAGCACGGGCTGAACGTCTCCATCGCGCGCGGCTTCGCCTTTGTCGGCCCCTACCTTCCGCTGGACTCGCATTTCGCGGTCGGCAACTTCCTCCGCGACGGGCTGCGGGGCGGACCGATCCGCGTCGGCGGGGACGGGACGCCCTTCCGGTCCTATCTCTATGCGGCGGACCTGGCGATCTGGCTGTGGACAATCCTGCTGCGCGGGCGGCCCGGACGAGCCTACAACGTTGGCTCCGAGGAGGCGGTCACGATTGCGGGGGTGGCCCAGGCGGTCGCCGCCCAGTTCGCGCCCGCCCCGCCGGTGCAGATCGCCCGCGTACCCACAGCGGGCCAGGCGGCGTCGCGCTATGTCCCCTCGACGGCGCGCGCCCGAACCGAGATGGGGCTTGAGGTTCGTGTGGCTTTGGACGAGGCGCTGCGGCGCACGGTGAAGTGGCATAGGGCAGCAGTCGCCACGGGTTGAAACCCGAGGCTGGCAAATACCACCGTCCAGGGGACGGGAAGACAAGAAAGCTACCTGCCACGGTACGTCCCCTGGACGCCGGGCTTTTTTCAGCCTCGGGTTTCAACCCGTGGCGACCTGTGGCGACCCGGAACGCCCGGTCTCAGGACAGAACGATCTATGGTTAAAGTCTCGGATTACATCGCGCAAACATTGGTACGGCACGGGATCGAGCACGTCTTTTTGGTGACGGGCGGCGGGGCCATGCACCTCAACGACGCCCTCGGGCGCTGTGAGGGGCTGAAATATGTCTGCTGCCATCACGAGCAGGCGTGCGCCATGGCAGCGGAAAGCTACTACCGGCTGACCAACAAACTCGCCGCCGTCAACGTCACGACCGGGCCGGGCGGGACCAACGCCATCACGGGCGTTTGGGGTGCGTGGACCGATTCGATCGGCATGATCGTGGTCTCGGGCCAGGTCAAATGGGAGACCGTCGTCCGCAGCACCAATCTGCCTCTGCGGCAACTCGGCGACCAGGAACTCGACATCGTCAAGGTCGTCGCCCCCATGACCAAATACGCCGAGATGGTGACCGACCCCCAGACCATCCGCTATCACCTGGAAAAAGCGCTGTATCTGGCGACCGAACGGCGGCCCGGCCCGGTCTGGCTGGACATCCCGATGAACGTCCAGGGTGCCAGCGTGGACCCCGAGACGCTGCCCGGCTTCGACCCTGCCGAACTCGCGCCGGTGCAGGACGACACGGCCCGCCTGCCCCAGATCGGCGAGCAGATCGCGCGGATGTGCCGCGAGGCGAAGCGGCCGGTCATCATGGCCGGGTCGGGCGTCCGGCTGGCGGGCGCGCAGCCTGCCCTCCTCGCCCTGGCGGACCGCTGGGGCATCCCAGTCGTCACCGCCTGGAACGCGCACGATCTGGTCCCGAACTCCCATCCCGGTTTTGCCGGGCGGCCCGGCTCCATCGGCGACCGGGCGGGCAACTTCGCCGTGCAGAACGCCGACTTTTTGCTCGTCCTGGGCAGCCGACTGAACATCCGCCAGATCAGCTACAACTGGGAGAACTTCGCCCACCGCGCCTACCGAGTGATCGTGGACATTGACCCCGCCGAACTGCAAAAACCGACGCTTTCGCCCGACCTGCCCGTGCAGGCGAACGTCGCCGATGTCCTGCGCCAGCTTTTGGGGCAGCCCGCCCGCCCTGTCCCCGCCGCGCACTCCGAGTGGCTGGCCTGGTGCCGGGAGCGCGTCCAAAAATACCCCGTCACGCTGCCGGAGTATTGGGAAAGCGAGAACGGCATCAATCCGTACTGCTTCATGGACGCCTTGTTCCGGCAACTGCCCGAAGACCAGATCGTCGTGACCGGGGACGGCACCGCCTGCGTCACGTCGTTCCAGGCCGCCACCCTGAAGCCCGGCCAGCGTCTGTATACCAATTCGGGCTGCGCCTCGATGGGCTACGACCTGCCCGCCGCCGTCGGCGCGGCCTTCGGCAGCGGGGGAAAGCAGATCGTCTGCCTGGCCGGCGACGGCAGCATCCAGATGAACCTGGCCGAGCTACAGACCATCGCCCTGCACGATCTGCCGATCAAACTTTTCGTCTTGAACAATCAAGGGTATCATTCCATTCGTCAGACCCAGCAGAACTACTTCCCCGACAACCTGATCGGCTGCGGCCCCGACAGCGGGCTGTTTTTCGCCCCCTTCGACAAGCTGGCGGATGCCTGCGGGTTCGGCTACCACGCCGCGCGGACGGTCGCCGACCTCGACGACGCCGTGCGCGAGACGCTTGCGGGGGACGGGCGGCAGATGTGCGAGGTCTTCCTGGACCTGAGCCAGCAGTTCGCGCCCAAAGTCTCGTCGAAGAAGCTGGACGACGGCCGGATGGTCTCGGCCCCGCTGGAAGACATGGCGCCGTTTTTGAGCCGTGAAGAATTCGCAAGCAACCTCATCACCGATGGCGATGAGTAAAGGAGAATAATCGTGAACGCCCTGGAAAAGAAAATGGTGGCGCTTCTCACCGAGATGCGCGAAAGCCACAACGTGGTGGGTGTCAAGGCCGAGTTCGAGGCCGAAGGGACGCGCCTGGAAGAAGCCATGCGGCTCAAGGAGGTCAGCTTGAAGGCGGGCTTGGGCCTGACCCTGAAGATCGGCGGCTGCGAGGCGATCAAGGACATGTTCGAGGCGGCCAGCCTGGGGACGGAGCACCTGGTCGCGCCCATGGTCGAGACGCCCTACGCCCTCAAGAAGTATTTGCAGGCGGTCAAGCTGGTCTTCCCCGACGACCAGCGCGAGGACATGGATTATCTCATCAACCTGGAAACGATCACGGCGATCCAGAACTTCGACAAGATGCTCGAAATCCCCGAGATCGGCAGCCTGAGCGGCATTGTCCTGGGGCGCGTGGACCTGACCGGCTCGATGGGGCTGGACCGCACCTCGGTCAACAGCGACGACATCCTGAAGATCTGCGTGGACGTGGCGGCGAAGGCCAAGGCCAAGGGGCTGCATGTCGTGGTCGGCGGCGGCGTGTCCGTCCTGTCGCTGCCGTTCTTCCAGGCGTTCCCCAAAGGGCATCTGGACCGCTACGAGACGCGCAAGGTCGTCTTCGGCTGCCCCGCCGCGCTGGAAAACAAGCAGGAGGCGTTCCTGAAGGCGGTCGAGTTCGAGATCATGTGGCTCCAGAACAAGAAAGAGTACTACGGCTCGATCCACCGCGAGGACGACGCCCGGCTGGGCATGATGCAGGAGCGCTACTCCAAGTCCATCGCCGCCATCCACGGGCAGGGTTGATGTGATGTCCAGGCCGATGAGGCAGCGCACAGCGCTTGTGACCGGCGCGGCGCGCGGCATCGGCGCGGCCATAGCCGAGTCCCTGCGTCAGCAGGACGTGCGCGTCCTGGACGCGGGCCGGGCCGAAATGGACCTGTCCGACCCAGCCTCCATTACCGCCTGGCTGGGCCGGCACGGCGGCGAGGTGGACATCCTGGTCAACAATGCCGGCATCAATGTCCTGAACGACGTGGAGGCGATCACGCCCGAGGACTGGTCGGCGATGGTGCAGGTGGACCTGACCGCGCCGCTCCAGCTTCTCCAGGGCGTCGCGCCGGGCATGAGGGTGCGCGGCTGGGGCCGCATCGTCAACATCAGCTCCATCTTCGGTGTCGTCACGCGGGAGCGGCGCGGGGCCTACAGCGCGGTCAAGGCGGGCCTGAACGGCCTGACCCGGACGGCGGCGGTGGAACTCGCGCCCTACGGTATATTGGTCAACTCGGTCTGCCCCGGTTATGTGGCGACGGACCTGACCCGGCAGAACAATTCGCCCGCCGATTTGGAGAAGATCGAGGCAACCATCCCGATGGGGCGGCTGGCCGAGCCGGAGGAGATCGCGCGCTTCGTGGGCTGGCTGTGCAGCGAGGCGAACACCTATCTGACCGGCCAGACGATCCTGGTGGACGGTGGCTTCACCTGCCGGTGAGGGCGCCCGACACGGTACAAGCAGCCACGGGTTGAAACCCGAGGCTGTCAAAAGCCCACCGTCCAGAGGACGGAAGACTGAGCAGCGCAAGCCCTTCTTGTGTCCCCTGGACACTGGGCACTTCCGAGCCTCGGGTTTCAACCCGTGGCGACTCTTAAAATGCCTCTTCGCCCGTGACGAACGTGGCCGTATTACCTCAGCCCATCATGCAAACCCAGTGATGCAAATCCAGAGCAAGTCCCATCCCTATGATGTCACCGAAGCGCCCAGCCTCCGAGACGCCCTGCAAAGCGCCGCCCAGGGGCAGCGCACTTTCGCCCTCGTAGACGCCCAGGTCCACGCCCTTTATCCCGACGCCTTTGAGGCCCTGCCGCCCGAAAACGTGCGACGGATCGAGGCCACGGAAGGGGCCAAAAGTCTGGACGCGCTGGGGCCGCACGTCGAATGGCTGCTTGGGTCGGGCTTCCGGCGGGACTGCCTGCTGCTGGTCGTCGGCGGCGGCGTCTTGCAGGACCTGAGCTGCTTCATCGCCTCCACTCTCTTTCGCGGCGTCCGCTGGAGCCTCGTCCCCACCACCCTGCTGGCCCAATGCGATAGCTGCATCGGCAGCAAAAGCTCGATCAACGTGGGGCATTACAAGAACCAGATGGGCACGTTCTACCCGCCCCATCAGGTGCTGCTGGCCTTCGACGTGCTGCGGTCGCTGCCCCCGGACGAGGTGCGGAGCGGGCTGGGCGAGGTCATCAAGCTGCACCTGATCGCGGGCGACAAGGCGGTGTCCCGCCTGCGCCCGAAGCTGGCCGCGTATGAGGGGGGTGGGCATGAGGCGCAGCCTTCGCTCCTGAGTGAGATGGTCTGGGACTCGCTCCAGATCAAGCAGCGGTTTATCGAGGAGGACGAGTTCGATCAAGGCGTCCGCAACCTGCTCAATTACGGCCATACCTTCGGCCACGCCTACGAGTCGGCGACCGACTACGCCATCCCGCACGGCATCGCGGTCACGCTGGGTGTCCTGACGGCGACGTTCTTCTCGTCCCGCCTGGGCTGGGTGACGCCCGACTACTTCCAAAGCCTTCAAGACTGGCTCGTCCCTTATTATGCCCCATATCAAAAGACGCTGCTTGGCGCGGACCCGGAACGGATACTCGCGGCCATGCGGCTGGACAAAAAGAACACCGGCGACACGCTGGGCTGCATCCTGACGCGCGGGGCGGGGCGGATGGAGAAGACCAAGCTGTCATTTGAGGGCCAGGTCCGCCCCCTGCTGGCCGGCGCGCTGGCGCAGATCGGCGCGGCGCGATGATGCGCCATCCCATTGTCACTGAAGACCTCGAAGCCGTCCTGTCCGCACCCCTGCCGTGGGACGACCTGGCGGGCCGGACCGTGCTGATCACGGGCGCGGCGGGGTTCCTGCCCGCCTACATGGTCGAGACGCTTTTGTTTCGGAACGAGACGACCCCCGGCCCGCCGACGCGCGTCCTGGGCCTGGTGCGCCACGAGGGCCGGGCGCGGGAGCGGTTCGCGGCTTACGAGGGCCGGGCAGACCTGCGGCTGCTGGTCGGGAACGTGTCGGGGCCGGTGGACATGGGCGAGCGAGTGGACTTTATCGTCCACGCCGCCAGCCAGGCCAGCCCCAAGTTTTACCAAACCGACCCTGTAGGAACGCTGTCCGCGAACGTCCTGGGGACACAGCGCCTGCTGGACCTGGCGCGCGAGCAGCGCGCCCAGGGCCTCCTGTTCTTCAGCAGCGGCGAGGTCTACGGCCAGATCGGGGATGACCAGGTGCCGACGCGCGAGAGCGACTACGCCTTCGTGGACCCGATGGACGTGCGCTCCTGCTACGGCGAGAGCAAGCGTATGGGCGAGACGATGTGCGTCGCCTGGCACGCGCAGTTCGGCGTCCCTGCCCGCGTGGCCCGGCCTTTCCACACCTATGGGCCGGGCATGTCGCTGACGGATGGCCGCGTGTTCGCCGACTTCGTGGCCGACCTTGTGGCGGGCCGGGACATCGTGATGAAGAGCGACGGGCGGGCGTCGCGGGCCTTCTGCTACCTAGCGGACGCGACAGCGGGCTTCTTCACCGCCCTTCTGCGCGGCGAAAGCGGGCAGGCGTACAACGTTGGCAACGACCAGACCGAGATCAGCATCCTGGACCTGGCACACCGCCTGGTCGCCCTGTTCCCGGAGAAAGATCTGAAAGTCGTCCAGCAGCCGGTCCCGACCGAGGGCTACCTGCAAAGCAAAATCTCACGCGGCTGCCCCGAGATCAGCAAGATCAAGGCGCTGGGCTGGGCGCCCCACACGACCATTGAGGACGGCTTCCGCCGCACCGTCCTGAGTTTTGCGCGCCCATGAGGACATCCGGCATCGTCAGAAAACTTAGGCAGATGATCGGGATAGACCGGGCGGTCGGGTTCGCGCTCCTGGGGCGCTCCTGGAGCGCCCTGGCCGGTATCGCCACCCTCGGGTTCCTGGTCCACTTTCTGACGCCGAAGCAGCAGGGCTATTACTCCACGTTCGGCAGCTTCATGGCACTTCAGGTCTTTTTCGAGCTGGGCCTCAGCCTGGTCCTGATGCAGTTCGCCTCCCACGAGCGGGCCGGGCTGGAATGGACGCCGCAGCGGACGCTGGAAGGGGACCCGGTGGCGAAGGCCCGGCTGTCCTCGCTCCTGCGGCGCGGGATGCTCTGGTACGGCCTGATGTCGCTGGCCGTCCTGGCCCTGATCTACCCCGTCGGAATGGTCTATTTCCGCCACTACGGGCAGGGGGGCGTGCCCGTGGACTGGCAGGGGCCGTGGCTCTTCCTGTCCGTGGCCGTGTCCGGCGGCCTGCTGTTCACGCCGCTGTGGGCCGTCCTGGAAGGGTCGGGCCTGGTGGCCGAGGTCGTCGCCGCTCAGTTCGTGGGCGCCGTCCTCAACAGCCTGCTGTTCTGGCTGATGCTCTTCCGGCATTGGGGCCTGTATGCGGCGCCTATCGGAGGCATCGCCAGTTCTCTGTGGGTCGTCGGCTGGCTCGTCGCCCGGCAGCGCGGCTTCCTGTGGAACTTATGGAGGGCGGCCAAGCCTGGCGTCGAGGTGAGCTGGCGCGAGGAGATCTGGCCGTTCCAGTGGAAGATCGCGCTGTCGTGGCTGTCCGGGTACTTCATCTTTCGGACGTTCAACCTGATCCTGTTCGCCGCCCTTGGGCCGGTCGCCGGACCGGTCGCGGCGGGTCAGATGGGGGTGAGCCTGAGCGTCACCACCGCCATCTCAGCCATCGCGCTGGGGTGGGTCGCCACCAAAGCGGCCCCGTTCGGCAGCCTAGTCGCCCGGCGCGACTGGGCGCAGATGGACCGAATGTTTTTCCCGTGCTTGTGGCAGTCCACCACCGCGCTGGTTTTGGGGGAGACGGCGTTCTGGCTGCTGCGGCTGGGCCTGCACCATGTTCACAACCGGGTGGACGGGCGCCTGCTGGCTCCGCTGCCGCTGGCCCTGCTGATGGGGGCCACGGTCGTCAGCCACATCGCCGCAGCCCAGGCGATCTACCTGCGGGCGCACAAACAGGAGCCGTTCCTCATCCCCTCCCTGCTGGGCGGCGTCCTGGTCAGCCTGTCGAGCCTGCTGCTGTGCCGGCCGTTCGGCGCGACGGGCATGATGGCCGGCTACCTCACCGTCAGCCTCGCCGTCGGCCTGGGGCTGGGGACCGCCATCTTCGTGCAGAAACGGCGTGAGTGGCACGGCCCTCCCCCCAGCGGCAACTTCCCGCCGGGGAGCCGGCCCCCCGCGCTGGCGGAGCCGGGGACGGTCAGCCGATGACCGAGAAAAGGATGACGGAAGAAACAACGCCTCTGCTTTCGCTGTGCATCCCGACATACAACCGGGCGGCCCTGCTGTCGCAGTCCCTGCGCGCCATCCTGTCCCAGATCACCCCCGACATGAACAGCGCCGTCGAGGTCGTCACCATTGACAACGCCTCCCCCGACGACACCCCCGCCGTTGTCGCCCAGGCACAGCGCGACTTCCCCCACGTTACCCTCCGCGCCGTCCGACGCCCCCAAAACATCGGGTGCGACGCCAACTTCTGCGATGCGCCCAATCAGGCGCGCGGCGCGTGGGTGTACCTGCTTTCCGACGACGACGTGTTGCTGCCCGGCGCGGTCGCCGCCCTGCTGGGGCTGATCGCCGCGCACCCCGACGTGGACGCCTTCGCCCTCAACATCCGCCAGTTCTGGCAGACGCCCGACGAGTTGCGCGAGGGCGCCTACGCGATCCCCGAAGACCTCCTCCTGCCGGACCGTGACGCAGCTCTTGTTTTTCTGGGGACACACATTACCTTCCTGTCATGCATCGCGTTCCGGCGGGCGAGTGTGGCGGGGCGCGACTATGCCTCGCGCTACCACACCAACCTGGCCCAAGCCTACATGTTCCTGGACGCACTGGCGCCAGGACACGGCCTGTACGCCACCCGCGACTGCTTCCTGGCCCAGCGTGCCGGCAACAACGAAGGGTACGAGTTTTACAAGGTGTTCGTGACCCACTTCGCCCAGATGATGGAGCACGCCGAGCGGGCCGGGTATGCGCGCCGGACCATCCGGCGGATACAGGCGCGGCACCTGCGTCTCCTGTTCTCCTTCTCCCTGATCTTCAAGGTACGCGGGAGCTACGGCACGCTGCGGCCCGATTTCCACGACAGCATCGCCCGGATGTGGCGTGCGTATGGGCTGCATCCTTACTTCCTCGGCGTACTCCTGCCGCTTCTGCTGCTGCCCGCTCCCGTCGTTGCCCTGGTACGGACGACGGCGCGCGGGCTGAAGGCCAAAATCTTGCGGCGGCCGCTGGCCCCCAGCCTGGCGGACCCGAGTTGACGGGAGCGTTTCAAGATATAATGACAGCCGTGACGCCCCCAGTCTCTGCTCCGATCCTGTCCCTTTGCATCCCGACCTACAAGCGCGCCGCCCTGCTGGACGGGGCGCTGCGGGCCGTCCTGGAGCAGATCACGCCCGACTTGGCCGCGCAGGTGGAAGTCATCATCCTGGACAACGCCTCGCCGGACGACACGCCCGGCACCGTCCAGAGGGCGCAGGGGGACTTCAGCCATGTCCCCCTGCGCTACGTCCGCAGGCCCGAAAACATCGGGCCGGACGCGAACTTCACGGACGCTTTGACGCAGGCACGGGGGGAGTTTCTGTACCTGCTTTCCGACGACGATGTGCTGCTGCCCGGCGCGGTCGCCGCCCTGCTCGGGCTGATCGCCGCACACCCCGGATTCGACGCTTTTGCGCTCAATTCGCGCCCGTTCACGCACTCGCCGGACGAGGCGGCGGGGGGCATTTTCCGCCTGGAGGGGGACAGGACGCTGACTACCCGCGACGAGGCGCTTGTGTTCCTGAACACGCATATCACGTTCCTCTCGTGCATCGCATTCCGGCGGGCGAATGTCCTGGAAAGGGACTATGCGGAGAAGACCGGCACCGTTTTGATCCAGGCGTTCTTCTTTGTGGACGCCCTGGCGCCGGGGCACGGCTTCTACGTCACGCGGCAACCGTTCCTGGCCCAGCGGGCCGACAACAACCAGGGCTTCAACTTCTTCGAGATCTTCGTCACGAACTTCGACCTCGTCCTGCAATACGCCCGGCAGAACGGGTACTCCCGGTCCGCCGTTCGGCAGGTGCGGGCCAGAGCATTGAAGTTCGTCTGCTACTTCGTCGGCGTCTTCAAAACCCAAGGCGCCATCGGGACGATCCGGCCGGACTACCGCGACGGGCTGGCGCGGCTGTGGCGCGTCTACGGGCCGCACCCGGTCCTGCTGCTGGTGATCGTCCCGATGATCCTGACGCCCCGGCCCGTGTATGCGCTGCTTTGGACGCGGGCGCACGCGCTGTACCGCCGAGCGAAGGCATGGCGGGCCGGGCGCGGGGAGGCGGCCCCATGAGCCTGCTTTACCTCCTCAACATCGCGTTCTTCTTTTTCGCCACTATCTTTCCGCCGATCTACCTGACCCGGCAGTTCCGGCTCGGCTGGGCCAACTTCCTGACGATCCCGCTGGCAATCGGTCTGCCGATCAGCGCGCTGACGTCGTTCAGCGGTCCGTATTTCACACTGGAGGATAGCTGCTTCAACCCGTACTTCCAGTACGCGCTGCTGGTCAACAATGTCCATGTGCTGGTCGGGGGGCTGACGCTGATCACGCTGATCCGGCTCACCGTCACGCAGCGGCCTCTGGTGCGTCTGGCGGATCGCTTCATGCGCTCCGGGGGGACGGCGAGGCCGGAGCGGATGCGGGCGGCGGCCCTTGTCTTTTTGAGCCTGTATGTCCTCTCGTTCCTGATCCTGACGCAGTCGTTCGGCCTGCTCAACTGGCTGGCTGACCCACGCTCGGGCTACCAGTACCACCGCGCCGGCGCAGGGCAATGGTACGCGCTCTGCCTGACCTTCCTGTCCGTCTCGATGGTCCTGGCCACCACCTACGCCCGCTCGACCTACGGCGCCATCGCGCTGGCCCCGCTCTACCTGGGGCTGGTCTTCCTGCTTGGCTCCAAGAGCTTCATCATCGGCTTCACCCTGTACCTGATCAACATCCTGGCGATCCGGCGGTTTCGGTATCTGGCGCCCGTCGCCATCGTGATCCTGGGCGCGGGGGCGGCCTCGACGATCAGCACCTTCATCCAGTCGCAGAAGGGCTTCGGGCTGGAGCAGATTTCCTCATATTCGGATTACTACGTCAACGCCGCCATGTACTACCAGGACTACCTCAGCGGCAAGCTGCCGCTCTTCCACGGCCAGATCACCCTTTCCAGTCTCTGGGACTTGGTCCCCCGCTCGGCTTACCCGGACAAGCCCTACGCCTACGGCACCATCCTCGTGGACGAATATTACTTCCCCGGCGCGGCGGCCAACACAAGCACGCCGGCCTTCGCGACAATCGAGTATTTTGCGGACTTCGGCTGGCCGCAGGTCATCCTCTCGGCGATCTTCAGCGTGCCGACCTTGATCACCGCGTTTCTGTACAGCATCCTGCTGCCCCGCCTCCAGACGCTCAACTTGAACAACCAGGTGCCGCACTCCCGCTTCCTGGCTTACATCTACCTCATCGTCCTTGCGCCGTTCTTCCTCTACTTTTTCGATTTCCCGCTCAACGATCTCCTGCTGCTGGGGATCGGCGCCGTGATCAACCTGGTGAACAAGCTGCGCGTCGCATACCCCGTGCCGGAGGCGGGGGCGGCGCTGCCCCCGGCCTGATGCTAATGCCTGATGCTAATGCTTGCCCTGGTCGTCAGGCAGACATGATGGGAGACTGAGGTTCAATCGTGCGTATCGGCCTGAATCTGCTTTACATCATCCCCGGCCAGAACGGCGGGACCCAGACCTATGCCGAGTCGCTGATCCAGGCGCTGGCCGCCCTGGACACCGGGGACGACTTCACGGTCTTTGTCAGCGCGGAGGGCCGCGCCCTCGCCCTGCCCGACCAGCCCGGCTTCCACACGGTCGTCTGCCCCGTCCGCGCCGCGCGCCGCGAGGCGCGGTATGCGTATGAGCAACTGGCCTTCCCGCGCCTTCTGGGCCGCTATGGCCTGGACGTGCTGCACTCGCTGGGGTATGTCTGCCCCCTGCGTGTGGGCTGCCGGAGCGTGGTGACGATCCACGACCTGAACTACCTGACTCCCTGGCACGGCATGTCGGGCGTCAAACGGCTGTTTCTGGGCGCATTCGTCCGCCAGTCCGCCCGGTACGCCGACGCCGTCCTGACGGTCTCCGACTTCTCCAAGGGGGAGATCCGGCGCCGCCTTCAGGTGCCGGAAGCAAAAATTGTCGTGACACCGGAAGGGCCGCGTGAACCCTCGCTCCTGCCTGCGGGCAGTGGGGACGATCTGGCGGCCCGGTACGGCATCGCCGGCCCGTACCTGGCGGCGTTCGGCAGCCTCAGCGGGAACAAGAACATCCCCCGTTTGATCCGCGCGTTCGCGGGCATTCAGGGGCAGGTCCCGCACACGCTGCTCCTGGTCGGGCACATGACGCCGGGGGCGGAGATGGGGGCGGAGATCGAGGCGCTGGGGCTGGGCGGCCGGATCAAGATGACGGGGTATGTGCCGGACGCCGACGTCATGCCGCTGCTGGAGCACGCCGATCTGTTCGCGTTCCCGTCGCTGTACGAGGGTTTTGGGCTGCCGGTTCTGGAAGCGCAGCGGGCCGGCGTCGCCGTCGCCTGTTCCACGGCGGCCTCGCTGCCCGAAGTGGCCGGGGACGGGGCCGCCCTGTTCGATCCGCTGTCGGTGGACGACATGGCGCGCGTCCTGCGGGAATGCCTGTCCGACCCGGCCCGGCGCGCGGCGCTGATCGAGAAGGGCCACGCCAATGTCGCCCGGTTCTCTTGGGAGCGGACCGCGCGCGCGACTTGGGAAGTCTACGGGCAAGTCTGCCGGCAGGATTTCGGGCGTCACCCGCAGAACATAGCATGAAGGGTAAAGCCATCATGGAGACCGAGCAGGAGCACATTCAGCGCGAGTTGGAGGAACACGAGACCCTGGCAGCCGACCTGCCGAGATGGCTGGTCAACAAGCCCGACGAGTTCAACCCGACCGCCCGCGAGTCGGAGAACTTCATGCTCCGGCAGATGTTCGCGCGCCGGACATTCATCGAGAGCAAGCATGGCCCGGCCAGGAGCGTGCTTTTTGTCGGCGGCGGCTCCGGCATGGAGGCGGAGCCGTTCGCCCGCGCCGGCTACGCGGTCAGCGTGTCCGACCTCTCGCCCAACATCCTGCGGTGCGCCCAGCAGCGGTTCCGGGAGCGCGGGCTGGCGGCGAAGGAGTTCTTCACGGCGAACGCTCAGGACCTGCCCCTGGAAGACGACTCTTACGACATCGGCATCGCCTACGAGGCGCTGCACCACGCGCCCCAGCCGGTCCAGGCGCTGCGGGAGCTGGCGCGGGTCTCGTCCCAGGGCATCATCCTCGTGGAGCCGTTCACGTCGCCCGTCTTCGACGCCTTGAGCCGGCTGGGGCTGGCCCACCGCAAAGAATACTCGGGCCTGATCCCCTACCGTTTCAAGAGGGAAGAATTGGACGACCTCCTGCGCGAGTGCGGGTTTGAGAGCTACCGGCTGACACTCTTCCTGCGCTTCCCCGACGATTATCTGCCCAGGGCGCTGCGCGAGTCGGCCTGGTTCAGCCGCCTGTCCCTGCGGATCATGGGGCTGGCCCGCTTCTTCCCCAGCCTGGGCAACCAGGGCATCGTAGTCGCGCGCAAGCCCGCAAAAACCCCCTGCCCCCCTGATTGAAGGCTTTGGGGGGACAGGGCGAAAGAGAGCAGGGCGAAAAAGAGCAGGGCGAAACTTTCAGGCACGGGCACTGTCAGATGACTTGGAGCCGGGGCAAGAGGAAGCATCAACGATGAGCGTGGCGATTATCACGGGTTCGGCTGGCCTGATCGGGTCCGAGGCGGCCCTGTATTTCGGCGGGGCGGGGATGGATGTCGTGGGCGTGGACAACGACATGCGGCGGGTCTTCTTCGGGGAGGAGGCCAGCACCGCCCATAACGTCCAGAAACTCCAGGCGAAGCTGGGGGGCCGCTACGCCCATCACGCCCTGGACATCCGGGACCGGGGGGCGGTGGACGCCCTGCTGTCGCGCTACGGCAAAGAAGTCGGCCTGATCATCCACACGGCGGCCCAGCCCTCGCACGACTGGGCCGCCCGCGAGCCGTTCACCGACTTCGACATCAACGCCACGGGCACGCTGAACGTCCTGGAAGCGGCCCGGCATCACTGCCCCGAGGCGGTCTTCATCTTCACCTCCACCAACAAAGTCTACGGCGACACGCCCAACCGCCTGCCCCTGGTCGAAGGGGAAACGCGGTACGAGATCGCGCCGGGCCACACTTATGAGGACGGCATCCGCGAAGACATGGCGATTGACCAGTGCCTGCACTCGCTGTTCGGGGCTTCCAAAGTGGCCGCCGACGTGCTGGTGCAGGAGTACGGGCGCTACTTCGGGCTGCGGACAGCCTGCTTCCGGGGTGGGACGCTGACCGGGCCGCAGCACGCGGCGACCCAGCTCCACGGCTTCCTGGCCTACCTGATGCGCTGCCTCATGACCGAGACGCCGTACACGGTTTTCGGGTATAAGGGGAAGCAGGTCCGCGACGCCATCCACTCCAATGACCTGATCCGCGCCTTCGACGCCTTTTACCGGAACCCGCGCGTCGCCGAGGTCTACAACATCGGCGGCGGCCGCTTTTCCAACTGCTCGATGCTGGAAGGGATCGAGGCCGGGCAGCGGATCGCCGGGAGGCAGCTCCGGTACACCTACCAGGAGCAGAACCGGACCGGCGACCACATCTGGTGGATCGGCGACAACGGGAAGTTTCGATTACAGTATCCCGAGTGGAAACAAGAGTATAATATCCAGGCGATTTTGCAGGAGATCCACGAGGCCAATGAGGATCGGTGGCGACCTTCCCTCGGTGGGAGCGCGCCGACCGGCCCAGCCTGACGGCGGGCGCTGGGGCGCAACAGGGCGAATGAGTTCATGCGGATTCTTTTTTTGACGATGTACTACAAGCCGGACAATGCGGCGACCGGTATCCTCATGGCCGAGCTGGCCGAGGAGCTGGCGGAGCAGGGGCATGATGTCCGCGTCGTCACCAGTATGCCGCACTACTCGACCAATACGATCTGGCCTGAGTACCGGGGCAAGGCGTGGATGCGCGAGCGGCAGGGAAAAATCCTGGTCCAGCGCGTCTGGTCGTATGTCCCCGTCAACAAGGACAGGCTGCTGCCGCGTTTCTTCAGCTACCTCTCGTTCACCCTGCTGTCCGCGCTGGCCGGCCAGCTCATGCCGCGCCCGGATGTCATCGTCACGCCCTCGCCCTCGCCGCCGCTGACCAACGGCGCGTCCGCCTACCTGCTGGGCCGGCTGCGCGGCGTCCCGTTCATCTCCAACATCCAGGACATCTACCCGGATGTCGCCATCCGCATGGGCGTGATGAAGAACCCCGTCGTCATCGCCGGCTACAAGAGGCTGGAGCGGTTCGTTTACGCCCACTCCGCCGCCATCACGGTGATTTCCGAGGGCTTCCGGCAAAATCTGGCGGCCAAAGGAGTACCCCCGGAGAAGATCGAGGTCATCCCGAACTTTATTGACGCCGCCTTTGTCGCCCCGCACCCGCGCCGCAATGAGTTCAGCCGGGAGCAGGGCTGGGACGACAAGTTCGTCGCCCTGTTCGCCGGCAACGTCGGCATGTCGCAGGGATTGGACACCGTCCTGGAAGCGGCGGCCTTGCTGCGGGACATCCCCGACTTGCTGTTCGCCATCGTCGGCAACGGCGCGTCCAAGCCCGCCCTGCTGGCCCAGGCCCAATCGCTGGGGCTGAAGAACGTCCAGTTTTTGCCGTACCAGTCCTACGACCGGGTGCCGCTCTTGTACTCTGCCGCCGACCTGGGCCTGATCCCGCTGCGCCGGGGCTTCACCAACGACTCGGTGCCCAGCAAGCTGTTCACGATCATGGGCGTCGCCCGCCCGATAATCGCCGGCGTGGACAGCCATTCCGAGACTGCCCAGGTCATCGCCGAGTCCGGCTGCGGCCTGTGCGTCGCGCCGCAAGACGCGGGCGCGCTGGCGGACGCCGTGCGGGCGCTTTACCAGGACCGGGAACGGTGCGAGGAGATGGGCCGCCGGGGACGTCTGCACGTCGAGGCGCATTACACGCGCATCAGCGTCGCGCGCCAGTACGAGGCCATTTTCGAGCGGCTGACGCCCGGCAGCGGCCCCTCACCCTCCGTCGGCAGCGGCCCCTCACCCTCCGTCGGCAGACCAGGGACAGCACCACTATGAGTATCCCATTCAGATCGCCCCCCGGCCCCCACCCCCGGCCCCTCTCCCGCTTGCGGGGGTGGGGGCTTCCTTGCGCCCTCCTGCTCCTGGCCGCCCTGAGCCTCTCCCCGGCCCGCGCCGCGTCGCCCGAAGACCTGGTTCCCGCCGGGTCGGGCCTGTACGATGCCATCGCCCTGCTGAACGCGGAGCACCTGCTGCCGCCCGGTTCGCCGGACGCGACGGGGCTTCAGGGCATCACGGCGCGGCTCCGCACGCGCCGCGAGATGGCCGACGTCATCCGTTCCATCACCGACCGCCCCACCGACCCGCGCGCCGCCGCCGCCCTGGCCTTTTGCCGCAGCCTGCTTGCGCCCGAACTGGGGCCGCCGGACGAAACCTTTTCCACGCTGCCGACGGGGACGCCGGTCGTCACGGGCTTTGCCGAGGCCGTGGCCGGCGGGCGCGACGACATCGGGACGCACCTGCACCGTCACGGCGAACTGCTGGGGCGCGGGCGCGTGCTGGGGACGATTGGGCGCGACGGGGCGTACACGGTCAGCGTCTCGAACTTGTACCGGCAGACACGGGATCACTTTTCGATCAGCACCCGCAATGACGGGCGGAGCGGCGGGGACAACCCGGACGTCCTGGACGGCGTGGACGAGGCATACGTCACCGCCGTCGGCAATCGCGGCCTGCGGGTGACGGTGGGCGAGCTGCGCCAGCGCTGGGGCAGCGGCTACCGGGGCGACCTGCTCCTTTCGGACAACGCGCCCGCCCGGCCGACCCTGCAACTGGAACTGCCGTTCTCACTCGGGCACGGGCTGGGCGACTACCGCTTCACGCAGCTTCTTTCGCGCTACCATAACGGCGGCCGGACCATCTACGGGGGCGACCGGCGGCTGGAGCACCCGATCGGCGACCGGACGACTCTGTCGCTGGAAGAGGATTACACTTCCACGGAGGTGGGCAATGCCGCCTTGCAGGTGCTGCCGTACTATGCCTACCAGAAGCTGTATCTAGGCAACAACCGCGAGCCTCTGGTCTTCAACTACAACTTCAACATCGGCCTGGCCGTCACCCCGCGCGGGCCGGGCACGGCACGGCGCTTTTACGGCCAGTTCTATGTGGACGACCTTCAGGCCCCGAACGGCCTGAAGCAGCCCGGCCAGACGCCGCGCAAGATCGGCTACCTGCTGGGCTATGCCGACGCCTTCGCCCGGTCGGGGACCGACTTTGTCCTGGAATTCACCCACACGGACCGTGAGCTTTACACCCGCGTGCCGCCCGCCGTCCCCCCCCTGGCCTCGTTCCGGGACGACCTGCCGCTGGGCCATCCCATCGGCCCCAACGGCAACGAGGTCTTCCTGCGGCTGGGCCAGCGGCTGGCCCCGCGCCTGGACTTCTCCGTCGAGGCCCGCGACCGCCGCCGCGCGTCCGCCGACTTCCCCGCCGTCCGCGCCTCCGCGCTCGACCTCGCCCTGGCTTACCACCTCGGCGCGTCCCAGTCGGTCGGCCTGGCCTACAGCCAGTACCGCGAGGACCCCTCCCCCGGCGCGGTCCTCGCCCCCGGAGCGGGCACGGGCGGCGCGGACTATGGCGAGACCCTGCGCCGCCACATCCTCTCCGTCAGCTTCTTGCAGGGGTTCTAGTAAGGCCCCCACCCCGGCCCCTCCCCACGGGAACAAAACGCCTCGTTCCGGCATCAGAAGAAAGGGCGGGGAGTTAGCCTGCCACTTATTTGGGAGGAGCAGGACATGAACAGACGAATGGGGATGCTGAATGTTGGGATGTGGGGCGCGGGCGCAGCGGTCGCCGCCCTCGCGCTGGCCGGGTGCGGCGGCGGCGGGGGGAACTCGCGGACGACGATTCACGGGAATCTGCGCTCGGGGGACCAGACACTCCCAGACGGCGCCTATGTGCAGGGCGGCTCGTATGTGGACGTCTATTCCTGCACCGCGCGCGACAGCGGCTCGGCGCAGGTGGATCTCAAGTCATCGGACTTCGACTCGTTCCTGATTGTCGGGACGGAGGACAGCGCAGGCGTCATCCACACGATCACCACCAGCGACAGCGGGGGCGGCGGGCGGAACGCGCATGTGGACTTCAGCGTCAGCCAGGACGCTCGCTACTTCGTCGCCGCGACCAATGCCGACGGGGCGGGCCGCACCGGCTCGTATGAAATGAACTTCTCGGACAACCTCAAGGACATCAACGAGGAGACCAACATCACGCCCGCCGTCCGTGCCGCCGCCGCCCGCGCCTTGAAAGCCTATCGGGCACAAAAGACGCCGAGCGTGACGCCGCCGCCGGCCCCCTAGCGCCCCTTGGACGGGAAGGTGTGAGCGTGCAGATGACGCCGAACGACCCGGAAGCCCAGCGCCCAGTTGATCGCGCACATGGCTCGGTTCACCTGCAAGTTGCCCGTCCCAACACACTGATACCTCTGCCGGGCGGCGTGGAGCAGCGCGTGCGCCTTGAGCGCCTTCGCGACGCCCATACCGCCCCAGGTCGGTAGCGTCCCGGTAAACCCGCTCCTCAGTGCGTCTGCCCGCCCGGCAACCCGCTCCAGCAGGCAGACCCCGATATATTCTTCCCCCGCATTGGCAAGAAAATAGGCGTCCGGCAGGGCGTCGGGTCTGGTCACGACGCCCTCTTGCCAGCGGTCAAAGGGGATCGGCTCGCGCCGCAGCACGGTCGGCGGCTGCCCCAAACGGCACGTCATTTGGCATCGGTAGGCCCGCCCCACGGCCTTCCCGCCTTCTTTACCCCGTCCGGCTGTGTCCGCTGCTTGTAGGCGTCCAGGTGCTTGTAGGCGTCCATGTCGGCGCGCTCGATCAGCTTGCGACCGAACTTCTCGACGCTGGACAAGCGCCCCTGTGACAAAGCCAGCCGCACAGCGCCGTCAGTCACCCCAAGCTCGGCTGCCGCCTGCTGCACAGTAAGAAGCGTCTCTTCCATGCTTGTAATTATACGCCAAAAATATATTTTTGGCGACAAGTCATAAAACCTTCAGCCCCGTGGAAGACGCCCTGCCATTCACAGCCGCACGAACGGGCGACCATCGCGCCAGCCGATGCCCACTTTGGAGAGATACCAGGTCCGGCCGCCGTCGTTGTTGCCCTGGAAGAAGAGGGTCGTGTTCCCTGCCGCGTCCGTGAAGACGAAGGGGTGGCCGGACTCGCTGGCGTTCCAGTCGCCCGGCCCGCCATTGGGCAGGAAGGGCTGATCGCCCAGCCGCTCCCAGGTCAGGCCGTCGTCGCTGACGGCGCAGCCGATCTGCTGCGGGGCGTTGTTGTCAGCCCCCGCGTAGAACAGGTACAGCCGCCCGTCCCGGCGGCAGACGGCGGGGGCCTCGATGCAGTCCTGCTCCCACGGCAGGGCTGGCTCCAGGATGGACTCTTGGCATGATTGCATCCACTGGCCGCGCCCGAAGTCCGAGGCGAGGGGCGCCCCAGCGACGCCCAGCTTCTGCACGCGCCCGGTCGGGTCGCGCGTGGCGAAGTAGAGCAGCAGGCGGTCCCCGTCGGCAATCACATCGGCGTCAATGGCCCGCCCGTTGTTCCAGTCGCCCGTCGGGGCGAAGACCGGGTTCGTAGGGCTGCGGTTGAACCGCAGGCCGTCGTCGGAAACGGCATGGCAGATCGCATCCCGCGCCCCGTTGCCGTAGGTCTGGTAGAACAGATGCACCCGCCCGTCTAGCACGACTTCGCCCACCTTCTCCCACGCCTCCCCGTCCGGGCTGCGGGCGACCCCGATGGCCCAGCCCGTCCGCCCCGCGTCCGGGTGCGGCGGCAGGGAATAGTACAGCCAGTAGACGCCGTCCCAAAAGACCACGGCGGGGCCTTTGGCGTAGGGTTTCCCGGTCGAATAGTCGGCAAAGCGCATCTCAGGCCCGCTTTCGGAGGAGATAAAGAAGGAACGAGTACAGCCCGGCGAACTTGTAGCCGGGGTCCACATACTTCTCGATGACGTAGAACAGGAAGTAGTACAGGCGGCAGAAGGACCAGATCGCAATTGCTAAAAGAAATGCCGTCCGCAAGGTCGGGCTGTCCAGCAGGAGCGCGGCGACGGACAGCAGCCCCGTCACCAGGAACAGGAACCCCTTCAGGGAGATCAGTTTCGCGCTTTGCAGGTCGCCGGTCAGTTTCATGCGCCCGCCGCCTCGGACTGCTCCCCAGCGGGCGGCCTGTCGTGGGAGCAGTTCCAGCAGGCGGTGAACTGCCCCTCGTTCTCCTCGCCGCAGTCGGGACACCGCCAGGCGGAGGCGGCGGGCGCGGGGGTGTCCAGGAGGAGGCGGGCAGCGTCCGCGTCGGACTCGCGCAGGACCCAGATTTCGGGCCAGTTGTCCGTGAAGGGGATTTCGCCGTTCGCGAGGGACGACGTGTACCGGTTCCGCAGGACGCAAGGAATGGATTGGCCTTCCAGGATGCCCCGGAGCATCTCGGCTTCCGCCAGGTTCGGCGACGTGAACACTTTGGTCATGGTCTCTTCTCCTTTGACAACCGGCGGCGGTTGCCGTATAATGGCCCTGATGGCATCGCGGTGAGGAGACGGCGCATGGGGCGGGGGGTGACGCTTGCCGAGGTGAGCGAGGGGCGAGACAATAATTTCGACTTCCTGCGCTTCGTGCTGGCCGTCTTCGTACTGTTCTACCACTGCTATCCCATTTTGTATGGACTGAATGCCCCGCGCCATGGATGGGTCGAGAGGGTCGCGGACGTCTGCGGCGGCGTGGCCGTACCCTTTTTCTTCGTCATCAGCGGCTTTCTGGTAACGCGAAGCTGGCTGGCCGACCCGCGCCCGCGCGACTTCCTCCAAAAGCGCGTCCTGCGGATCTACCCCGGCTTCCTGGCGGCTTCCCTCTTCTGCGCCCTCGTTGTCGGCCCATTGGGGGCCGCCGACCCCGCTGCCTACTGGCACGATTTCCAGCCGGTGAAGTTCGCGCGCTGGGCATTGGTCCTGGTCGGGCCGTACATCCCCCCCATCTTTGTCTCGCTGCCGATGTCTACGGGCGTCAACGGGTCGTTCTGGACGCTGCGCTACGAAGGCTACTGTTACCTGCTGGTACTCGCGCTCGGGCTGGCCGGCCTGTTCCGGCGGCGCGGGGCATTGCTGGTCGTGTTCCTGGTCCTCTACGCCCTGCGCGCGGCGCAGACGCTCACGGGGCGCGTCTTTTTCCCGGACCGCGAGATGCACCTGTTCGGTAATATCTCCTCCTGGTCGTCGCTGATCCTGTATTTTCTGGCTGGGATGCTGTTTTTCCTGTACCGTGACCGAGTCCCCTACTCACGCCTGCTCTTCCTGGCCTGCCTGGGCGCACTTGTGCTCTGCGCGCTGGGCCATTGGGAGGTCGGCCTGCCCGTCTGCGGGTCATACCTCCTGCTGTGCCTGGCGTTCTCGCGGCGACTCCCGTTCTCGCGGTTCGCCCGGTGGGGGGACTTTTCCTACGGACTGTACCTGTACGCTTTCCCCATCCAGCAGCTTTTGGTCCTTTACTATGGGCGACAGTTGACTATCCCGACCCTCTTTCTGTCGGCGTTCCTCCTCACGCTCTGCGCCGCTGTCCTGAGCTGGTACGCAGTCGAGAGGCCATGCCTCCGGCTCAAGCGCCGCTCCTCGCGCGCCCCGGCGACGCGCCCGGAGATCGCCCCCTAAACCCCCAATTCTGGGGGGACCGGAAAGAACCGGAGGGCAGGGTTCCCCTGCCCCTACAGCCAATCCTCGTAGGGGCGGGGTCTCCCCGCCCTTCCTCTCCTACCCCCCCAGGATTGGGGGCCGGGGGGTCGCCCGTTTCCACGCCAGGGCGGGCTTTTCCACCAGATGCCAGCTCAGAGCGGCGCACGCCAGCGTGAGCGCGAAGGCCGCCAGGAACAGCCGTCCGGGCGTCAGGTGCGGCCCGAAGTCGCGGACCAGGAGCTGCTGGATCGGGAAGGCGAACAGGTATACCCCATACGAAAAATCCCCGTAGCAGGCGAACCCCTGGAGCCGGAGGCCCGGCGCAAACGCGGCGTAGAACAGGGCGTAAGCGCCGAAAAGCGGCAGCGCGGCGTCCAGCCCCTCCCCCATCCCCGCCGCCAGGGCTAGGACGCCGAGCGACACCCCCAGACCCAGGCGGGAGAAAGGGAGGCGGTCCCGCCACAGGCAGACCGTCATGCCCGACAGGAAGCAGACCAGGAGCCGCAGCCACCGGGCGGGGCTGCCGGCCCAGGCGAACTCGCGGTCCGGGACAACGGCCCAGCCCGTCACCTGCGACACGGCATAAACGAGGGACAGCAGCGCGAACAGCAGGGCGACTCCGAGCCGCGCGCGGGGCCGGAACAGGCCGAGCAGCCCGAACGCCGCTACCAGGAGGTACAACTCGAACTCATAGCGCAGCGTCCAGAACGACCCGTCGAGGACGCCGGGGTAGGGCTGATGCGCGAACAGCCCCGTCCGGTCCGGCCCAACGACATCGGCGGGGAGCAGGAACAGGTAGAGGGCGAACTTGAGGCCGTGGAACCCGCGCCAGTAGGCGGCGGTGTTGTCCGCGCCCAGCGGCCCGACGACGAAGGCGCAGAAGGCGGAGGCCAGGAGGAAGGCCGGGTAGATCCGCAGGGTGCGCTTTCGGAGGTACGGCCCCAGCCGGGGATCGCGCCGCCAGCTTGCGGTGACGAGGAAGCCGCTGATGACGAAGAAGAAGTCCACCGCCGCCCCCGCCGCCCACTGCGCCCACAGTGCCGCCGCCCCCGCCGCGTCCGGCCCTCCCAGCAGCGGGGCACAGTGGCAGAGCAGCACGAGCGTGGCGAACACGAAGCGCAGGAAGTCGAAGTTGTTCCGGCGGCTGTCGGGATCAGGGTTCAAGGGTCCTCTTGCGTATAGGCCAGGTCAGACCTCATGCAAGGGGTCTGCTGCCTTCTCATTCCGCGTACTGGGGCCGGATTCCTGCGCGTCACCGGCTCTTCAGTGAAGAGCCGGCCTACCCCCGTGGAAGCGCCTCCGGCACTGAGGACAAGATACGGATGCTGTTCCTCAACCGCGTGGCGGTTTTCACGGGGGGTAGGCCGGCACTTCCAGTGCCGGTGATTTCTCTCACGTTCTGGGTCTTCGTAGCCTGCCAGAATCTCGTCACTGCTCATCCCGGCGGTGAGGAGTTCCAGAATCATCTCGACGGGGTAGCGCAACCCGCGAATGGTCGGCTTCCCGTGGCAGATGTCGGGATCAATCGTGATGCGGTCGGTCATTCTGTTTCTTCTGAACTTCGCTGATAGCGCTCCTCGCGGGACACCTAAGCTGATGGCGCCGCTTTTCCCCGGTAGTGGCCGTAGATCATTGCCCCGAAACCAGCAATCCAAAGGATGACCATGAGCGGCAGCAGCAAGCTATCCGCATGAACACCGGGCAAGTAAGTGATACCGTCCACGACCCAGCCCAGCCCGAACAGGACGCGCCCCGCGAGTTGCCACCGCAAAGGATTTAATAGACTGACTTGATGCCGCTCGTGGGCTTGATTCAGCCTTCCTAGCAGTTCACCAATACTGAGCACCGACATTACGGTGAATGAAAAGGGGAAAAACCACCTCATCCGATACCTCCTATCATGCTCTGCTCTATCAGGTCCGCTTGCCTGCTCATTCCGCGCGAACGGGTGGGATTCCTGCTTGGGGGAGCAAGGAGAAGAGGGCGCGATTCATCGCGCCCCTACGCCGGTTCCAGCGCGCCGTGCTGCTGGGCGACCAGACGGGCGTAGCGGCCGCCCCGGCGCATCAATTCGTCGTGCGTCCCCTGCTCGGCCAGGCGGCCGCCGTCCAGGACGAAGATGACGTCGGCGCGCTGGACGGTGGACAGGCGGTGGGCGGCGAGGATGGTTGTCCGGCCCCGCATCAGGCGGGCGAGGGCGTCCTGGATGATGCGCTCCGAGTCGGGTTCGACGGCGGAAGTAGCTTCGTCGAGGAGGAGGATGCGCGGGTCGGCGAGGAAGGCGCGGGCGACGGAAAGCCGCTGGCGCTGGCCGCCGGACAGCTTGACGCCGCGCTCGCCGACGAGAGTCGCGTAGCCGTCCGGCAGGGCGACGATGAAGTCGTGGGCGTTGGCGGCGCGGGCGGCGGCTTCCACGTCTTCTTCGGAAGCGTCGGGGCGGGCATAGCGGATGTTTTCGGCGACAGAAGCGCCGAACAGGAACGTCTCCTGCTGGACCGAGCCGATCTGGCGGCGCAGCGACTGCTGGGTGACATCGCGCAGGTCCAGTCCGTCCACCAAGACGCGGCCCGCGTCGGGGTCCCAGAAGCGGGACACGAGGGCAAACAGGGTGCTCTTGCCCGCACCCGAGTCGCCCACCAGGGCCACCGTCTGGCCTGGCTCGATGCGGAGCGTGAGCCGGTCCAGCACAGGGGCGGTGTCCGGGCGGTAACGGAAAGAAACGTCCTCGAAGACGATCTCGCCGCGCACGGGCGGCAGAGCGAGGGCATCGGGCGAGTCCGTGACCGAGACGGGCGCGTCCAGCACGGCGAAGAGGCGGCTGCCCGCCGCGACCGCCCGCTGGACGGTGTCGTTGATCTGGGTCAGGTCGTCAATCGGACCGAAGAAGTAGCGCCCGTAGCCCCGGTAGGCGACCAGGCCGCCGACCGTAAACTGGCCGTGCAGGATCAGCCACGCCCCGTAACCGATGGTGATCGTGTTGCCGAAACTCGCGATCCAGCGGACAAACGGGAAGAAGGTCGCGCGCAGTTTGATCGCTTCCAGATTGTCCTGGAGGTAGCGCCGGTTGACGCGCTCGAACGACTCGGCCTCGGCGTGTTCACGGGCGAAGGCTTTGATGACGCGGATGCCGGACAGGTTATCCTGCAATTTGGCGTTGACCAGCCCCAGCTTCTCGCGGGCCGCCTTGTAGACGCCTTTGACGCGCGCGTTGAACAGCTTCAGGAAGACGCCGACCAGCAGGATGGGCAGCAGGGTCGCCAGGCCGAGTTTGAGGTTCAGGGCGCAGAAGATGACGGCTACCCCGGCCAGCCGCAGGAAGTTGGCAATGATCGAGTCCGTCCCCCGGATGACCACCTCCTGCACGGCGTCCACGTCCGACGATGCCCGGCTCATCAGGTCCCCTGTCCGCGCCTCATTGAAGTAGGCCAGTGATTGATGGGACAACTTGCCGTAAAGCGTGTTCCGCAAGTCATACACGAACCTTTGCCCTACAGATTCCAGCAGGCGGGAGCGGACGGCGGACAGCAAGGCGCTGCCGCCCTGCATCAGCGTCAGGGCCAGGACGGCAGGCCAGAGCTTTTGGAGACGGCGGTGGTCAATGACGTCATCCACGACGACCTTCCAGACAAGCGGCGGGGCGAGTTCCAGGGCGACCGCGCCGAGCAGGCAGAGGAAGCCGAAGGCGAGTGTCACCCGGTACGGGCGCAGGAGGGACAGGATGCGGAGGAAGGTGGGCACGGTAGGGTCATTGTACCCGTTCCTCTCGGATCGTCCTACCTCCGGCGCAAGCGCCGATACGCAGGAGCCGCCACGGGTTGAAACCCGAGGCTAAAAAGTGCCCGCCGTCCAGGGGACGCAAGAGAGGGCAGTTCGGTCTCTGGTATTCCGTCTCTGGTATTCCGTCCCCTGGACGGCGGGCTTTTCCCAGCCTCGGGTTTCAACCCGTGGCGCTCCTCCGGTGCCGAGGGTTCTTCCAGTGCTGGCCCCGCTTGCGCCGCCGAGCAATCCCGCGTATAATAGCAGCACCCTATCCCGCTGGAGGCTCCGCCGATGACGACACCCACACTGACTTTCCGTTCCCCGCGCCTGACGCCCGATCAGATCGCGCAGTACGAGCGCGACGGCTACACCCTAGTCAAGCAGCCGCTGTTCGCGCCGGACAAGTTCGCCCGGCTGCGCGCGGTCTTCGAGGAGAACCTGGCCCGCGAAGGGTCGGGCGGCATGGACATGATCCACACGCGCGACGCGCGGCTGCTGGAGTTTTTGCTGTCGCCCGAGGTGCTGGACCTGATCGAACCCCTCGTCGGGCCGAACATTGGGCTGTGGGCCAGCCACTTCATCTCCAAAGACCCGTTTCAAGGCAAGGCGACGCCGTGGCACGAGGACTCGTCGTACTGGAACGGGCGGACCTCCACAATGGCAGGCATCTGCACGGTCTGGCTGGCGATTGATGAGGCGACGCAGGAGAACGGCTGCATGGCGGTCATCCCCGGCTCCCAGCGCGGCGGCTTCTCGGAGTACGAGGCCGTGGCGGACGCCGGAGGCAACATCTTCCCGACACAGATTCGGGCGGACCAAATAGACGAGGCACAGGCGGTCTACTTCGCGCTGAAGCCGGACGAGTGCAGCCTGCACGAAGCCCGGATCATGCACGGCGCGCGGGCAAACACGTCGGACAAGCGCCGCGCGGGGTACACGATGCGCTATTTCCCGACGACGACGAAGATTTACCCGGAGAAGAACGCGGGCCACAAGATCTGGCTGGCGCGGGGCGTGGACGTGGCGGGGAACAGGTATGAGAACGGGTAGGAAGGGCCGGCGCAAGTGGAGGCCCGGCCTGTCCTACCCCCGGCGCAAGCGCCGACCCCTCCCTCGGAGGGAGGGGTGTGCCACGGGAGGTTACTGCCTCCGGTCA
>JAABUH010000351.1_pt1 | contig 69443 bp, 98 predicted proteins | sample 5559121 | NCBI WGS metagenome assembly JAABUH01 (sample SAMN10711871, study PRJNA513364) | rock metagenome | isolation source: Antarctica rocks | place: Antarctica: Victoria Land, Battleship Promontory nord | collected 2015-12-28 | reverse complement strand
GAGTTGACAACTCTCCAACGGATCCCCCTATTCACCTGCCAACACCCCTCTCGCTCACGCCACATACCACCCCCCGACCCCGCTCACCACCCCGTCATTCTCGGCGACCAGCTTTCCAAATCCTCCCTACCCTCTCCACCGCCGTCGAACCAGATGAGCGTATCTGAACGCTCCGCCTCATCCGGACCGCCACCAGCCATCATCCCCGACGAATCCCGAGATATCCCATCGCTCCCTCGACGTGTATCCCTGCAAGCGAAACGGGGACGAGACGGGTACTGGCAGCTTGTCCAGGATCAGGTACAGGAGGATGAGGTGGTGATGAATACACCTGCACCGACGGGTAGTGGGATCAGTCTCGTGTTCAAGATGCCCCCTGGCTCTGCGGTTGGAGGCAGTCGAGCGACCAGCCCGGCGAGTACGGCGGGGTCAAAGACGAAGCGGAGTATGGAGTGAGTGTATTTAATATATCTTGCATAACAGTGGCTGACTCGTCATTCAGCGGACCCATCAATACAAGTCGCTCCTCTCGAGCTCGAGGATTCTCGCCCAACCTCGCCCAGTCAGACCCCATGTCCATGGAGACCTCTCCCGCTCCCATGAGATCCCATCCAAACGGCTCCCTACCGTTCGAACCCACTGCCGGAGGAGCGGCTCTGTCCATCTTCGCCCCTCCACCTCCTTCAGACGCTCTCCCAGAAGCATTGCAAGACGTCCTTGGCTCAACTAGTAGTCAGGAGCGGGTCCGAGATGAGGACATGATGATGCGAGAAGCGGCGGACGGGTTCGATTCTCGTTTGCGACCGACTCGAGGACGGGATTCCGGAGTCCGGACGGGTGTGTCGGCTTCTGGGAAGGGAGTGAAGGTGGGGACGGCGAAAGTGGGGACAGTCGCAGGACCGAAGAAGAAGCCCAAGGGGAAGGCCGAAGTGGATGTCGTAAGTAAGATTGTGCGATACAGTGCATTGCTAACGAGGGTTTCCATCAGCCGAACCAAGACTTCTGCTCCGCCTGCCGAGGGATAGGAAGGTTCCTATGCTGTGATGGCTGCCCTCGATCATTCCACTTCATGTGCCTCGAACCTCCCCTCCGAATCGATGAGCTCCCCGAGGAGGAGACGTGGTACTGCAAGAAGTGTCGCTCAGAAAGAGTACTTCATCACATCCATCCTTTCGTCCAATACATGCTGATCTATCGTATAGGTCAGAGAGAGCCCGCAGGATTCGCCATCTAGGGACATCAAGCCTATACCTGCCGTGTTCAAGCAGTTGTCCAAGCGGCTCGATGAGGATAACCCAGTGCAATTCAAGCTTCCTCAGGATGTACGGCAGTTCTTCGCGGGTGGTGAGCTCATGTGACGGCACACCCGCCATGTACTGACTCTGGACAGTGGCAACGGGTCCAAGAGGGGATTACGTGGATGCTGAGGCAGCGAGGACAAAGTACGAGTATGTGATCACCTAGCCCATCTTTGGCTTCGAGACTGACAATCGTCGTAGTCGGAAAGGCTTCCAGGAAGAGCGAGACGGCACACGGTTGCGCGATGGCAAAGCCCGACCTGTAGCTTGCTATGCCTGTGGTGGCTCCTCCATCCCTCTCCGATCTCTCACCACCGATCCCGGATCTTCCTGGCGACAGATCGTCTCGTGTGACTACTGCGCCTTGCACTGGCACTTGGACTGCCTCGATCCGCCTCTCGCGAGCATGCCCAACTCTGGTCGGAAGTGGATGTGCCCGAACCACGCTGAACAGGTCATGGTGAATTATTTCGGCCCTTGAGGCTCAACATCGCTCACGGGAAGATGCAGACTCGGCGGCGGACACTGCGGAATAAACTAGAGACAGTCGATGTGGAATCTCAAGGACAGCCGAACAACGGGAATATCTGGGTGGTTCCAGACGGGGAGGCACGACCCATCATCGAGTACGAGGACTTGATCATCAACAAGAGAAAGTATCGGGTACCGGAGAAGATCATACGGCTCGACTTTTGGGAGAAGCTGGGACTAGGCAAGGGGTATGTGGGAGTCTCATATGGCTGCATGGCGAAGCTGATGGAAGGGTTTGGTAGGAGGACAACGGCGCCGGCGAAGAGTCTGGGTGGAGGGTTCCGGCGGCGAGGAGAGAGCGAGTCGTCTAGCCTTACCAGCCTCGAATCGGAACCCAGCGAGAAACCAGTCTTGGAAGTAAGTTTGCCCTTCGAAGGAAGGGATTTGATTGACGGAGACATTGCAGCCATCACAAGAGGACCTTGAAGCCGCCAATCTCATTCTCGACCTCCTTCACCCGCATCGACCTCCAACCCTCAATGGTACCATGGCGGATCACCCACCTCCGGAACATCTCCAACACCCAGATCCAAATGCGCCGAGAAAGATCATGCTACGAGTGACGAAGCCCTCTCCGATTCCTTTCTCCCGTGACGCCAAACGGGATCGTCTAAATCTTACTCCTTGAGATCTCAAGGAAGGCAGGTTGGGTCTTGCAACTGGCGGACAGCAGCAGATATCGCAATGCATGATATGTAGTGTTCGGGAAGAAGCGTTAATTCAGATCTATGTCGTCTACATTTCTACTTCATCGCCCGCATCGCCAGTTCGAACGCAACGAAAGTCGCACCATTCGCGAATGGCGACCTGACGCATCGTCAGCTCCATCTCGACATGAAATCATGTCGCCCTTGACCCACCTGATCAACGTCGGTCCCAAACCCCCAGTAAACCCCCTCCATCCCTGCCTCCTCCAAACTTTCCTCGCGCAATCCACCATCCCCGAATACTCCCTCTTCTTCGGATCCAATGAATCAGTCTGTAATTTACTCTTGATAACGTCCACCGGGTATATACTGCACCACACGCTCTCAGCTGATGACTGTGTAAAAGATGGAGGATCGACCCACCTGGCCCAAAGACCGTACCCCGCCGCTGCACCGTAGGTCACCGCCCAGACCGGCGAGATATCTTTTCGCCTCACGCCAGTTGTCCGGATATGTCGCTGGACTAGCCATTCATATACCAGGAAATAAGACCTGTCCCGATTGATATCTTAGCACCACCGTTCCAGCAAGGAAACGCTAGGTAGAGCTCACCCGTAGCCTACGCCATCACGCCACATCGTCGATACCTGGCCTTTGAAGACACCTCCTCTTCCACCCGCTCGATAGAGCTTGACCGCGCAGTCCAGCGGACCATTATAGAGCTTGGGCGTGACGTTGGGCTGAGTCTGTAACCCTGATCGTCCCCCATGTCAGCTAGAGGGGGATGGGAGGGAGGGTGGACAGACGGATCCGGATATGTTCGACGGGGTTGGCGACGATCGTGTTGGCTACACCTGCGATCGCACCTGAGACCCAGAGTTCGCCTAGAGCCCAACGAGCTCACATCAGCTCCATGATAGTCTGCGGGAGATATGGAGATGAGAGAAAGAGCGGGATGTACCGAGGTTGAGCTCCTGACCGACTCGTTTCCGGGATGAAAAGAATCGCTTGACGTATTCCAGCGCTCCGAATTGGATGGATACGCATGCGCCTGGCTCCCCATCAGTCTTCCCTTCCTTATCTCGAATCAAACTCATACTGACCGATCCCAAGAAGCGGAGTCAAAGTGCCCTATACTACTCGGTCAATCCGATACATCGTGCTGGATTGGGGGTGACCGACCTTGTAGAACCCCAATGGTCCCTCATTCTTGAACAGCAGCTTCGCACAGTCCAAGGGCGAAGCGTATGTCCCAGGTGAAGCGGTCTGCACCCGGACTTTGACTATGTCGAAGGGCTGATCATCTTAGCTTTACTTTGAATAAAGGAAATCAAGGTCTGGATATGGGTTGACTGACTTGACCGACAAGGACTTGGGCTATCCCGCCAATGGATCCGCTGACCAGGTCCTTCTCCGTCTGGATGAGACCTAAACCCGGCGTGCCCCCTGGCGGGGAGAGGAGCTCGGACATGAGCCGCTGATTCAGGCGTGGTCTTTTACCTGTTAGACGAGCACATTTTGACTTCGGACTGGACCTCCACAAAGATCAAAATTCTGCCACGTGGGGCCAAGATACACTTGATAGACCATCTACCGCCCTTCCCACGTGCCCCCGCCCGCCGCCCCCTCCTTCTCGCCTTCCTCCCTCCACACCTTGTGTCAATCTCATTCTCCTTCCCTGTCTTGCACCGCCCCATCGAGCCTTCTCACAAGCCCGTCGCACCCTTCGCGGCCAAGGCCCACACCCTCAATTGCTCCCACCCGGCAGAACCTGGATCGTTGAAAGGGGTAAGATCCAACCCTTGGAGGTCCGACAGAGCGGGTTCCGGCGCAGCCGAGATGTCGGTATCACCATTGCGCGGCACCGATGGCTCTTTGACGAAGCTGTCGAAAAAACTTTCGCCGTTGGACTCCGAGGGGTGCTGGTCGAGCGACGGTTGCGCGAGACGTTGATGCTGTCGCTGAAGAGCTTGGAGGATCCGCTCGACATCGCCCGAATTGAGCGGTCGAGACAGGTCGATCAGATTGCGACTCGATCCTCCCTCACTGAATTCAGGATCGCCTCCTCGCTCGGCTTTCTGTTTTCGGATGAAGGTGAAGAGTTCGGGAGGAACACCAAGACCGAAAGGATTCGCGGTGTTCGACGTGGCGGAATATGCACTGGGCGGGCTATCTCCAAGTGGCGGGGCTGCTTGTGACGGGCCGCTAGGTATATCACCTTGGTTCATACCCAAAAACAGATTGAACGGGTTACTCTCGCCGTACTCGCGATTGGCGTCCCGCTTTTCGAATGACTCAGAAGCTGACGCGGCGCCAGCGTAGTCGCTTGGTCCGGCTACAGTGTTGGCTAAGGGGGTGTCAGAGATACCCATCGACTGGGCGAGAAAGTCGTAGAAAGCCTGAGACTGATCTTCGGGCGCATTACGGGACGAAGCTGATGATTGCGGGTTTGATACGCTCGGGGCGGCATCCTCGTCGTCGCTTCCGTTTGATAGAGCAGTAGACAACTGGAGAGATTGCTGATCGGCCGTGAGCTGATTGAGGTACGCCATGAGGTCGTCGCCGCTCGCCAGCTCGGACCAGTCCATGGTGGGATCGAGTCCGGTAACAGCGAAGGCATCAAACGGAACACCAATTTGAGGATCGGCGAACTCCTGGGGAACATTAAAGTTCGATATATTCGGAAGATTCTGAAGCAGCGGATTCGAGTTCAGACCCATCGCGGCCGAGCCGGGACTCGCTGTTCTCGAAGGATGATCCAAGAATTCGGAATGCTTCGCGTCATTGTACGAATGTACATTCAGGTTTGATCCATTCGCCATCGTTGTTCCCTGGCTTGGCGGTTTCGGCAGGATCGGACGTGGGTGAGGGTGATGAGGAGCGGTGTGAAGCGCGAGAGTCTTGCTTGCGGCTTTGCCAGTGGACGCGGATCGAGACGTCGCGAAGGTCACAGTAGTCGCACGGCGACCGCCCGCATTATGTCCGCCGTTAGGGTGGAGATGACTCCGAGATGTGGAGGAAGAGCGTCTCAGAGCTGGGGCTGTACTTGGCGTGGTCGTTCCGGAAGCATGAGGCGAAGACTGGCTCGACGAGTATGGCGCTAGATTGACATGCTCGGGTGGGATTACAGGCCCGTTCATCCCGATCGTCGACATCACCAATGACGGTCTCCGCGCATCTACCTCCGACGGTCCGCCCACACAGCCCGAAGCTCCGGCCGCTGGATCGTCGCTCATTCTCGCATCTCCGTCCTCGTCACAAGCACAACGAATGCAGCAACCGCAGCATTCTTTCTCGCACGCGCATTGCCCGGCAGCACATTGGCATCGGCCGTTGCAACATTCGAGCGGTTTCAGCTGCACCAATCCCATCGTCCTGGCAGCATCGTCGCTGACATGCAAGGCTGGCGGGAGGACACGCGTATCATGACCGTTGAGATCGGAACCGTGTTTAGGGCGGGCTGGATGAGGGACGTTGGCTGCCGCTAGAGAGAGAAGGTGCCCAATCGATGTGATACCGGAAGGTAACGAGAGATGATCCGCGCAGTCGAAGTTGCTCTTGCAGCTCTCCCCGCAAGCGCCTTCATGTTGGTGTCCGTTCTGGTCGATCCGACTCTGCACGTCATGCGTAGCACACCCCGGACATTCGCAACCATCGCCGCAGGTACACGCGCCAATGACCACATCTTCTGCCGTCGGAAATGCGAGGGTAGTGTCCAGCTCCATCGGCTCGATCTTGACCCCACCATTTTCCGCCATCTCGTCAAATGTTTGTATGCCTGGCAAGCCGAGAGCGGACCTCGGTATCTCGCTCACAACAGTTCCATCCTCGTTGAAGACCGCACCGAGAAAAGTGTTCATGTCGGCTAGAGGCCGGATCTTAGGCGGTGGCGGACGAGGTGACGCGGACATACTGGCCCAACCGGACGGTCTACTATTCAAAGGCGATGTGCTCTCCCGACGAGGCCCGAATTTCGGCGTCACTTGACCGCTAGTAGTGTACGGAGAGTACAGCTTGGTCTTGTGGACGTGAGGCGAGGTGTGAGCGGGATGATGCATGTTTTCGGGGCTGAGATATGAGTTCGAGGGATCGAGCCACAATTTACGCGATGGATCGGGATGCGTCGAAGCAGTCGGGCCAGAACCGCTATCGGAGGCTGAGGATTCGGGTGGACTGCTCGTCGTTGTCGCCTTGGACTTGAACATCTCGATTAGACTTTCGGTCATGGCATGGCCAGCAGTATCGCGATGTGCGGGCGTTTGCAGACCGCTCGATGGGGAAGGAGGACGACGTGGTTCGCGTGTTGGTTGGCAGCACTTGCAGATACCTGTGGTCTTGCACATGCAAGGATTGAGGAGATTTTGCACTGGCATCTGTCAATCCTGATAATCTCCACGCGAAAAATGGGTCTCACGTTGACGCTGCGGGATTCTCGTTTCTGTTCCATTTACTTCTGCTGCTGCTCTCTCATGCACATCCTTGAATCCGTTTGGGAAAGTAGGATTTGAACCGGGAACACCCTTCCTCGTTTTCAGTGCTTCGGCCGAGGCATACGACTCTGACTCTGGGAGAAGAATGATTTGTGAAGGAGCATCGACATGCGAGGCATCGGCGGCATGTGGGACAACAAGAGAGGTCGGCTTTGAATCTCCGCATGCACACTGGGCGATGCGTCAATGTCCGCTTCTTTGGGATAGGAAGTAGATACCTTTGTATGCACGGTCCCTGTCCCACCTTTCCGCTTGTCGCGGCAGAAATTGCACTGCGTCGCCGGCCTCCCCTTCTTCTTCACCTCGAAGAGAGGTCTGTCGGTGTGGGTGCATCCCGAAACGCGATGACCTTTGATGCAGGTCGCGCAGGCGAACTTCTTGTCGTTGATCAGGACCATGTTGAGGAGATGAAGGCGAGGAGTACGACTGAGGTGAAGGGTGATTTGGGAAATGGATGGCTGTTGAGAAGTCGTCCGTGTTGAAAATGCGGATCACGCGAGAAGCCACCAGGCGGGTGGGTGAGCTAGCTGTTCGACGTGCGCCGGCTCCACTCGACACGGCTTTGACTGGTTTCTTTTCCTCATCCACCTCGGTGTTTGTGTAACGATGTCTGCGATTTCAAGAGGATTCGGCAAGGGTTTATGGCTGATGGGATTTAAGCGGATCGAGCGAGAGCTGTTCGATGAATGAAACGACCGTCCGGCCAAGAGCGGCAAAACGGAAGCTTGGATAAAATTCAAGATTCGAAGACGGATATTGCCGCGCCGACACGTGTTCACAGCGTAGGGCTTCCCCGGGATCGTGCTGCTGTATCTGTCGCAAGCCCAAGCGCTGTCGTCTCGCGAGGACGATGGGAGCACCTCCAGGCGTTTTAAGATAAAGCTGTTTCAGTGGATCCCGTGGTAAACGCTGATGAGGGACGTATTGAAGCGGTGTCAGTGCAGTGTTGACCGTCGATGTTCCAGATGTCTTCCAACAGTGATACTACGAGACCGCCCGCACCCTTTTGATCCGCTCAGCAAAGACTCGAATTCGCGAGCAGACCACTGATTGACGAAAGGGTACACAACGATCACAAGGGAGGCTGTCCCATGCACGGGATTTGAGGGACGGGTTATGGTCGGCGCGGTGATCGATTGGGCGATGAATCTTTGACCCGGAGTCTGCTGGGCAACGGGAAGCATATCGATAGCCCGGGGCTCTCCGGATACACGGTAGTCCAGTGCTCTCGAGATCACCAATGCATCAATATCCCGACTGCCGTTTTCCGATTCGCTATTCCATTTTATTCTCTTCAGTCCCCCTCGCCATCGGTCTGCCTTCTCCACAACATCTGTTTGGGCGAGTCTACAGCACATCAGGACTGCCTTATCCAATCGTGAGCCAGGTCTCAGGCTGACCGCACATCCCCCAAAATGCTTGCTTACTGCGTCGCTACCAATCGGCACAGTAAGTCCCTCGAAGCGTATTATCACTGGATATTCACCCATCAAAGCTGCGACAAGTTTTCTCTTTTCACTGATACCGTACGTCAGTCCTCGACCTCACTACGTGTGGAGACAAGAGGATCGACTAATTGCATCCACGAGTGACCGGATACCAGCATCCCCGCCAACATGGACAAGGCTACCTCCACCGGTTCAACGCGATCGTCAATCCCACAGCAGCAGTCCAACGGCGCCGCGACTCCCTCGAAACGCAAATCAACGCACGCTCCAAGTCCGCTTTCTGAACCTCTGCGGCCCCCAGAGAGTCGAAAAGGATGAGGACCATGAAGTCGACCCCTCCTTCCTCCGCCGCGACCCTCAACGAGAATTCTACTCTTCCCCCCGCGGCTCCTCACCGAAGCGAACCGACAGGCGATGCGATCGAGATGCCCGACGGGGGAGCAGGTCGCCATCATCTTCGGCAATGGAGCGAAGCAGATCACGTAACGTCCAAATGACTTCTTCGAAGAACGGCTTAAAGCCGTAAGTCTGTCCTTCGTACAACGAACTATGAATTGATCGATCTTCGTCATCTGTAGCAGGGGGATCAGCTACGCCTCGAGCATGAGCGCACAAGGGGGGCGATCACTGTTCTCGAAAAGCAAGTGAAGTCTGTTCGGACCCGTCTTCTATCGGCGGGACCAGAGACCGCCAGTGTGAGGAACGCGCTGGCGCGAACGACGGACGATCATGATCTCATCCGACCCGGAGTGTAAGGAGGCGAATAGAGAGATTGAAAGGCTGGCGAAGGAGATGAAGACGTTGTCGTTGACGCAGGAGAACGCTCTGCTGGGAAATGCACGGGCACAAGCTGTGGAGAAGAACCGGGAGGATGGCGCGAAGGTGGAGGCGTTGAAACAAAATGCGGCGACTCTAGTCGAGAAAGAAGTCTTCCTTGAAGAGGAGCTCGAGTCGGCGATTCAGCCCGGGCAAACGGGGATGTGGGAGTGGCGCTCATGGTTGGAAACCTGGGCGAAGGATAAGCAGATGAATGAGAGGCGGGCGGAGGAGATTGAGAAGCTGAAGAAGGAGGTCAGGACGCAGAGTGAGGCGAGCGGGACCACCAGTTGATTCGGGGGCAGGAAACGAGGATGCGATCGAGAAATACATATGCCAAGATGTTTCATACACGGTCTCTCTGAGCGACGAGTCTCGGTTCCACGGATCTACTACACCGTCAGTCCTCCTCAGGATGATCTTCACTGTCTCGGTGGCATTCTAGTCACCGATCACGGCTGTCTCCTTCGAATGTTCGGATGACGAAACATAAGGGGGACTGGTGCATTACTGTGCAGAGATGTGTAAAGAGGGGGCGGTAGTGCTGTATGCAGCAAAGCTGAAACCGTAAACAACGCTCATGTGATCGCGGTGAAGCTCTGAGCGGGGCAGTAGCGAACAGTCCGTGCGGGGAAAGGGTGCAAGCGGTGAAAACGCCAAGCAGCGCCGGGACGGCATCACAGCGTGGGAAACGGATCAGCGGTGGCTAAAGTCAGCGGTCACCGCGCAGCCCGGGCGAAATGACATAGTCTCACGAGGACCCCGGTGTGATCCTCGAGCCCAGATCGCACACCCCGTTCCGCTCGGAAGCGAATCTTGCTTTCCCACTTCTGCCAGTCACCTCAAGCCCGTTCTCGCCGTTGTGTTTGGTCCATAATCGCTCAGCCCTGCCTGGAGCCATGGTACCCTTCGTTCCACCTCCGCAGAGGGATTGCGCTGTCGCCGGTATAAGCTTTCGTTAGATCGACGCCATCTCTTGCTACTCCGGTATTTTCACATGTTCGAGCAGAGTCTGCTTCCGACGGCGGTGAGTTTGGGTAGGTAGGACCCCCACGTCCCTCAGGTATCGCGTCTCTTTTGGATGATTGAGGACTCTGTTCGCATGGATATGATAAACTTGGCATATGGAGTCCAACAGCTTCCTCAACTCCCCGCTTCGACCACCTCTGTTCAGCTCCTCAAACGCTCGCCTCGTTCACCTCAGCTTCTGCTCGGATTCGAGCTTCGTCACCTTCGTCGCCTCGTTCACCGCCGAGCGGTCCTTCACTCCAACCTTGTGTCAAGGTTGTCCGCCCGTTTCTTCTCCCGCTCTGCGTCTTGCTGGAGCGAGTCACGCTCCTGCTCCATCAGGCGGTGTTGAGCGATGAGCCCTTCGCGATCGCGCCTGTGCTGGTCTATGAGCTCGGTTTCGCAATGTTCTCGCTTGGCCCGCTGCCCGCGCGATGTCGCTCATGCGGCGGAGCTGTTCCGCCATGGATTCGATCGAGATCGAGGTCGTCTCATTTGCGGGTGCTCGGGCGTGCGACGCTGGGCTGGCACCACCGGAGGTGGCGCCTGAAAGGGAATCAGACCCTAATAAGGTGACCTTGCTCACCCTAACCAGCTCCTTGGGCGCCACCTTGCACTTCCGTCGGATTCTTAGCGATATGCCATGGTCCTCTTCGTGCTATGCACGTCGACGAGGTTGACGCAGCGTTACGGACCTTGTCCCACGCATGCTGGTGCTCGACTTCCGCCTCACCCACCTGGTCCACGACGATGATTTTCTGTTGATCCCCCCTCTTCCTCTTTGTCGCAGGGACCACCCTAGGATTCTTCAAGTCTTTTCGCTTCGAGCTGCTCGCATTGTCGGCGACCCTGCTTTGGGGGCCGCGGCGGTAATTGGCGCTGTTTAACGGGACAAGCTCGTCTTCGGATTCGTCTCATGCTCGCTCGGGATCATCAAGGTCTGGTCTCTCTTCGAACCCCTCGTTGTCGAGTTCCCAGTCGGAGTCGAGCTCGGAATCGCCGGTGTCCGCGACCGACGCAGGTGACACATTGGATGCTGGGATGGCTTGAGCCAATTAGCGACAGCATACGACGATGACATACTGGTAGTAAGCAGTAGGCAGACATGGTCTTATGTGAGGTTCTCCTCCCGTTTCCGCCCCAGCCAGTCCATCCAGTCCAGGTCCAGGTTTTAGTGCGCCTTGGGGCGGAAAGGCGGCCGGTGACGGAAATGCGGACGAAGCCGGCCTTCTTCGCATTCTTGGGCCACAGATGATAATCAACATGGATGGCTAGCTGGACGTATCGGGGCCGTTTGCGATCACTATCGCGCGAAAGATGGCAAGGCTCCGAGTGACGATGATCTGGGTCACGAGCCAGCTCACATTGGTCGCAAGCTTCATTGAGATCGCAGATTGTCGCCATGCTCGAAGGGCGGTGATGGAGATTCTTCCGACGGTGAAGATGCGCGAGGAAGGGGGCTACGGTGAATCAATACATATGCTTGCTCTGCATTGTGAATTCATCACGACAAAGCAGAAAGGAAGCGAGAGAAATACGAGGCGGGACTTTGAGGAGACCTTGAACGAGAGGAATGATGAAATGGCAGGGAAGAACAACCTGTCCGGCCTGACGGGTTTTCGGCAATTGCGGGTGTAGGCCATTAGGCGTCAGCAAGAATAGCGGGATTCTTTCGGATCAAAGGCAAGTGGGTCATCAGTGATGATCAAAAGTCAGCCTCCAGGAGAAACAGGCGGCGTGCAGGAACGCTTTACGGAGGCTTCTCGAGAGGAGAAAGAAGCGAAAAAAAGGTTGAAGTATGTCATTACCTTCCGTGATGCCTTGCAACAGGGTGTAAGCGCCTACTTCCTGATCGTAGATGCCCCTATACCCAAGTGAGATTGCAGATGCCGGCTGCGAATGACGGGAAGCTGCAGATGCCGGGGAACGGCCGGGGATACCTGTGTGGATGTCTGCATCACGACACAACACGAGGTCACAACTTCCGCTTCTCTGCCGCCCACTGCTCCGGTGTGAGTGTTTTCTGCAAAGACAGACCAAGTCAGCAGGAAGATCAAGACAGCATCAAAGGCACCTGGACATACTTGGGAGAAGGCATGCAGCGCGCTAATCTCGTCGGAAAGAATTTGATTCACTGTTCTAAGTCAGCTTGACAAGATAATCGGGTGACTGAAAAGATTCGAAAAGCTCGAGAACATCATGACCACACTTGGAGGAGGAGGTAGACATACAAGGGTCAAACGGCGGACTCACCCATCTTATGCCGTGCTAATGTCATCTTCTTTGCGAAATCAGGGGAAACGATGGTGACGGCAAAGGAAGATCCGCAATTGCCGGAAGTGTCGACGATATCCTGATCATCCCATCCCATAAGCTAAATGACGGTCTAAATTCATGCAGACCGGAGCGATGATCTCGCTGTCGGCTTCGAGTGGACTCACAAAGTGCTCGACCTTGAGACTGGCTCTCAGCTTGACCTCTATCCTTTTCTGGATCGGGAAGACGCCATCGGACTCGCCTTCCATCCCGCCGAAAGACTGTCGGACTGTTTATAGCGGATCGAGTTGACAATACTACTGGCCAGGATGCTCGTTATCTGATATGGCGGGATCAAAGAAATCAATCGCTGATATATTATGTCAATACGTGTTTCAAACAGTCTCCTTCCGTCTGATGCGCTTCGCCTGTATTAAAAGCTGCATCGGACTCGTCCTCGGCGTTCACTTCGCACCCAGCGATGTCCATCGCATCCACTTCTGCTCGTCGCACACTCCCACATCCCCTGACTCCGGTCCTTCCCATCTTCGTCGTTCGATGCGCCTCCACCTCCACCTACTCCCCTCGCAACGATGATATCGCACCTCCATCCCGCCCCCCTCGCCCCAAATCCCCTCTCTTCTTCACCGGTCGACCCCGTATTTCCGCCGAGATGACTACTCTCGAAGCTCTGCTCAAATCGACGCAAGAGTCCCTCCGTAGAGCACACATCTTTCCTCTTCCTCGTACTCTCCCACCTCCACAACCGCCAGGAAACATCCGATGGAAGAACCCCGATGACCTGACTGGGCTGTTTGGAGGGAGGCTCAAGATGAATTCCCATCGACGATTGCAGGATCTACTGAACGAGTTGAATCGGATACGATATCTAGCTGAGCTTGGGGGTAGACCCGAGCTTGCAGACAAGGTCTCGAGTGCACTTGAGATTTACCTCAGGGAGGACAGTTCTCAGCGGGATTCGGACGAGGGTGCGACTGAGCGCGGGGTGGATGAGTTTGGTAGAGCATATGGGATGGGTCGGAGAAAGGAGGCTTCGGCGAGGGTCTGGATCATCCCGTCCCAGCGAGCAGCGGAACTGCTCGACGCTCCAGCGGATACTCCGATGACTGCGGTGCTTCCGAGTTCGGAGGTACTGGTCAATCACCTGCCACTACCTCAGCACTTCCAAAGGCCACATGATCGCGAGCTCATTCTCCGGCCGCTGAGGATCACGGGTTTGATCGGGGCGTACAACGTGTTTGCGCTAGTTCGAGGGGGAGGTGCGTCCGGGCAGGCGGGCGCGGTGGCCTTGGGATTGGCAAAGGCTCTGGACGCGATGAGGGAGGATGTCCACAATGCGCTCATGGCGGGTGAGTAAAAAACACTTGGATCAGGAATCAAGGCTGATGATTCGAGGTAGACGGTGCTCTCCTACGAGATCCAAGGGCGACTGAGAGGAAGAAGACCGGTCTAGCAAAGGCAAGGAAGAGGGTGAGTAATGTGACGGGCTCTGCCTTGCCTGTGCTGATGGACGGCTTAGTATGCATGGGTCAAACGTTGAGCGGGGTATCACCATCGTGGCCGTTATCGACGACTTGCAATTATAATTGATGTGGACACTATGATGCGGTCTTGAGATTCATAGTGTGCTACCGATTTGATTTTTGCTCAAAGCACATCGTCATACCAATCAACCTCGTGCACATTGTCCTACTTGCGGAGTCGACCGGAACAGACGTAAGGTTGGGTCCCCGGTCGCCACATAGTCTGGAATGAGGAACCGCAAAGTCGGCCCCTTCGGCGACCGGTGATGCAGCTGGACATGAATGTCTCGTTAACAGCCCACCACCCACATATATCAGTACTCCGAAACACTAACTGCTGCAAACTTCAGACTTTCCCCGCAGTCGGTTCCTCCTGCCCTGTCCTGATCGTCGCCTCATTCCCACTCACCGTGACTCACAACCTCGGCACATCTCGGCCTCGCCATGCTTTGATTATGAGGGCAGAGGCTTTCGAGGGTGAGGACGACGCCTAGAACTCCCGGTATTCTGCCCTGCCTGGTGCCTTCGGGTTCCACAATTGGGAGATAACCAAACAAGGACCTTCGTTGTGATCTTCGTGGGGCTTTGAACGTGGCGCAAGGTGATCACTGGCTTACGTCATACGCAAGATTGAGTGAACTCCCAAGCTTCCGGTACATCACGTAGCCATACAGCCGTGGACATTCGACCGGAGACTTGACTTCAGCGGCCCTGTCAATGCCCCCTTCAAGCCGGACTCGTGCCACGAGCATATGTTCTTATTATACTCATATTGATGATTCGATAGCGATAGCCGATTGCAACCCTGGTATCCACAGAGCCATGGGTGCCATGAAATGCCAATACGGTGAATCTAGAAATCGGATCAGATCTTCCCGTCCTGATCACCGGTTTCCAATCAGCATCGATCTCGTCCACACCGGAGCGGCTCAAAGATCTGTTCCGAAATCCGGAATCATCGGGTCACGAATCCAGCAAACGACTCTGAACTGTGCAATAAACGGAGGTCTGGCCTCCGAGATGTTTGAACGTGAAACGCCAACGCAAGGCGGGACCTCCTACGGCGCCCGTGGCGTTCGTAAGAAGGTCGAAAAGATAGGCAACGTTTTTCGGTTTACCCCGCGGGATGACTCATGGTTAAGTTGATGGAGACGCGTCCCGGGCGTGCCGGCGTCGATCACGTCCGGCTTCCGGTATCTCAGATTCTCGGCGATGGCCGGAATTGTTCGGTCACGGTTACTACCCAATGGATGGAGGTGGTCAATCGTTTTATTGGACGTGGTGGAAAGCACGATGACACAACGTTTTCGGGAGCGAGCTGAGTAGTCATGTGGATAGATGGTACTGCACGCGTCGTCGGTGCACGTCTCCCTGTGACCATCACGGTCTCCGGCAAAGGTCTATGGAAGAGTGTACGAATCTCCTAATGAAATGTCATTCGCAGAGGCACCCCCTGTCGATCATTTCATATCGGACCAAGCTTTGTGGACGCCGCTGATCGAGGCTAGGACGTCGATCCAGCTAGGGCATTGGACTAGGCTGATGCGAGGCGCGCCAGCTCCATCGCCCTGAAAATTCGTAACTCTCAGTTAGTCTTAGAGGGCCGGAAATGGACCTTGAGTCTCATTCTATCCTTACGTTTCTTCACTGTTCCCCGATACTCCCTTTGATAAATCTACGGTCTTTGAATTTAGATAGACCCCTTCGTTAAGTGCCGCTGACGTCACAACCTTCAACCTTCACGTTTCTTACTTAACCGTGACAGGTCCGGATAATTGAACCCCGCGCTCTTGTTAGTAAGGCACTTGGCACCCGGCTTTCACCTTGCGTTACTATTCACCTTTACGCTCTTCGGTCGACCCCTGGTGGGACGCGACCGCTCCGAATGAACGGCCAACAGCGCGTGATTCAGATCGTCTGTATATAGACCGTGAGTCCTGGATCTACTGGATCGCTTCATCCGCTCACCACCGGAATCCTCATTGACGCCGCCCTTCCGAATCTCAGACAACCCTCTCCTGCCTAAACCCTCAACCCCCTAGAACCTACTCACCATGTCTTCCTCTGCCATGTCCTTCTACCCTACCGGCACTCCCGCCTTTGAGCCCATGTCGCCTTGTTTCGAGGACCGGACTCACCCCGCTTCATTGTCGATCTGCGGGATCCACAACCCAGCCCTTCTCGAGCTGATCCGGACCGATGTCTCGCGTGAGATGGTCTGTGAGTAGACTGGCGATGATCTTGTCCGAGTCTGACATTCCCAGACTACCTCTCAGACCGCGCCACATCCGTGATCGCGTGCTCTACCACCATCCCCATGCCTCCCACACCTCCTGCTACCCCCGTCAAGGACAGCGTCTCTGCCCAATGCGCCCCCGGCCTCCCGTCTCTCGAGACATTCATCGCCGTCGTCTGCGAACAGTCCAACGTCCAGGTCTCCACCCTGCTAGCGACCCTCGTCTACCTCGAGAGGCTCCGACACCGCTTGCCCAAGGTCGCGAAAGGCCTCCCCTGCACGCGTCACCGCGTCTTCCTCGCGACCCTCATCGTCGCGGCAAAATACCTCAACGACTCGTCGCCAAAGAACAAGCACTGGTGCCGATACGCGCAGATGTTCTCGCAGCAGGAAATCAACCTGATGGAGAAGCAGCTCCTCTTCCTCCTCGACTACGACCTCGCCATCAACGAGGAGGAGATCGTCGAGAACTTCCAGCCATTCCTCAGCCAATACACTTTCGACTCGCCGGCCGCTTCCTGCTCCTCTCCTGTCCTCCCCCCTACTCCCCCCAGCCCAGTCCGCGCACCCAGCCAGCGTACCCCCCGCAAACACCGCCGCGTCTCGTCCCGAGGCTCGCAAGTCTACGTCGCGCCTCCTCTCGACCGATCCGGATCCTCATCGTCCCTCGAATCCAACGACATACCTCTCACGCCTACTCAATCATGCTCCCCCTCGCCTCGCCACGCAGAGACCATCAAGGGCAAGCCGAGCCGCTCGACATTGGGCGCACAAATTCAACGGCCGCCGGCAGTGTACGACGCGCCGACGTCCGGTAGCTACTCCCTACCCCGCTCCATGACATCTCTGTCCATTGCCAAGCTCGCACCCGAACCCACACAAGGCGGCTTCATGTCGCGATTCCTGCGATCTGACCGACGACGGCGACCCAGCACCCGCTTAGAGGAGGAGGAAGAGGCGGTCGCAGCACTTGCTTGGACCGCGATCTGATGATTCGCCTTTACGACTTTTGGGCTTTTGGTGTTCTTCCCTGCATTGGCTACGCAATTCTCACGATCACGCAACATTTCACCCACTCGTTCAAACATCTCCCCCTCACTTGATTTGGGCATCTCTAGCGGGCGGCCTCGATGGCTGTCTCGTCGCATTGTAGCATTGCTAGTTTACGACCGAACATGAATGACAGAGTCTGGATGTCGGGAGGAATGCACAGCATGTTGCAGCACTACAATCTACACCGTAATCAGTTCACAAATCTGCATTGACGAGTCTGCTATCAATATAAGTGATGGAGTCGTTCAGTCATCAATCACTTCGGCGCCATCCATCACTACCTGCTTCCGCCCTTCTCTCTTCTCACCGCTGATCGCAAGCCCACCCTTCGCAGCGATCGAATTACTCGCGTGCAATCTAATCGTCGCCCAGGGATCCTTCTTGTACTCCGGATGATGCATGATCGCCGGTATCCGTTTCGCTTCCAGACCTCTACACTCATACACATCAGCTTGCCCCACCTAGGCCATACCAAAAACCAACATCTGTTTCCTCCTCGCCTTCTCACCTAACGTCCTGCCCTTACCCATCCCGATCTTCGCGCCGTCCCGCCTCACCTCCTCGCGTTTCCGCTTTTCCTCTTCCCGCTCAACTCTCGTTAGACTGCGCAGAGGCAGAGCGTCGGTCTCGCCGATTGCTTCGGACAACGCTGCTGCGACGGCACGCAGGTGGCCGCCGGAGAGCTCTTGGCGGGTTTTGCGCTTTTCGCGGCGGGCGTGCGAACGAGAATAGGGGTGGGAGGGGACCGGGGGGACCACTGGGTGGATCAGCACGGGGGCCCTGAGGGGAAGAAGAGGAACGACGTACGGGCAGACGCTGGTGGGCGGTCCGCTTTTCGCATCCTGGATGTGGCCGGCTCGTTGTCGGTCTCGGAGGGCTTTTCATGGTCAGGTCTGGGCCAAGGGGCAGATGGTGGACCTACCTTTACAGCCGAACCCGGCAGCATCGCCTCCGCAACTTGCTCGTCCGGGACCGCGAACGTCCGCTTCGAAGGTAGCTGGACAGCCGGAGCATGTCGGCGAGCAGCTTTGACTCGTATTGCTCGGGGCTAGACCAGATCAGACAGGTCAGGGAGCTTGTAGTGTTGCTCACCATGGCTAAAGTGGTCTTGAGGCCAACGAACGGATTTCGAGGAGAAATCTCGCGAACTTTTGAAATTTCATGAGATTTTTTTGGCCACCGATGTTGACGATTTACATCTGCCTTTCGATCGCTGTTGACATGCTTGGATAAGATAATGTAAGGTGTAAGGCTAGAGGAGCATGGGGTGATCGAATCCGTGATGCCGCAGTAAGCTATCGTCCCCATCTCCTGCAGCCATATACCGGTCAGACCTGACATGTACAGTCTCAAACCCGGTCCGATCTTGCGGACGTCGAGGAGGATTCAGCGATCCCGGCTTCAACCTCTTGCAGCGGTGGTTCACTCCTTCGCCACCGTCTCCGAATCCCTTCCCCGCCTCGCCAATCCACCATACCGAGATACTCTCCCATCATCCCCTGCCACAAGCTCCAAAGTCACCCTCGATCAGTTTCCAGTCGGCGAGAAGGGGATCCTCATCGATGATGACCCGATCACCTCGTTCGGAGCGACCGATCAGGATCTCATCAATGCCATACTTCTCAACGGTGGTCCCTCTTCCGGAAGCCCGCTGAGCCTGCAATGGGCGTCGACGATCGATCCCGCCTTCGCCTTCCTGTGCCTCCGTCGTCGATCGTCGTACTTCCCCTTCCTACAGATCGTTTCGCCTCACCTGAAACGGCTGCATGAGCAGTTCCGACCTGCCTTGGTGTTCCAGCTCCTCGCCACCGACCTGCTGTTATGGAATCCCGATCACCGCGGATTTAGGGAGCTGCTTGAGCTGGAAGCGCTTGGGAATGGACATCTACGATCCAGCCATATTGTGTCAATCTTCAACCTCGTCCGCGCAGCCCTCAACACAGGCACGCTACCACCGCTGAGCAGGAAGGCCAGCATGCACGTCCTACGCTCGCTCATCGCGGAAGGCGAGATTGAGATGATTCCCGATGCATGGCGAGGGCTCTTCGCGATCTCAGCTTGGGAACCAGAAGCCGCATGGGCCTTGTTCAGCATCGTACTCCACCTTGTCCGGCATGACGCTGTCGACACCGCACTACCTCTAGTCCAGCTGCTCGTCGAACGTGGTCTGATTTCGGAATCGGCATTCAAGAAGAGCAATCCGCGACATCCCAAGGCAAAAGTTTTGTTGGTTCAGTCAATCGTTCTTCGGAGCTGCTTGGAATTCAAGCTCTACCTCAGATCGCAGAGGATCGCGGAGGACTTGGTGGACACGATGGAGAGTTCCGAGCTATCAACTTCGGCGACTGAACTGCTGCTCGAGACATGTCGCGCTACCATCGCTGCGAAGAAGACCGAAGAGATCGCTTGGGCCGGAGGATTCATGCAACGGCTAGCCGAGCTCAACGGATTCCCCTCTCTCCCAGCCTCACTGTTCGACGCCTACATCGATAGTGTGTCCGACACCGAGGCGGTCCGATTCTTCAAATCCCTACCCGAAGCCAAGCGGCCCACACCCTCACCCCGTAGCATCCTCAGTCTCGCCTCTGGACAACGTACCAGGGCAAACCTTCTCGAGCTGATGCAATACGTCAATCGTATCCCGCCAGCGAACTTCCTCGCCCAGCGTGCTGCCTTCCTGCGCTGTCTCGCTGATGCTGGTCTCCCTCGCTTGGTCCGCACGTGTTACCATACCTGGGCCAGCAGCTTCACCCTCGACGCTGACCTCATGCTCAGTCTCGTACGGTGCCTCGCGTCGACTTCACGGCCTGTATTGAGCGACAAGGTCCACCCCGCGAGCTCCCAGCAACGAGAGGCAGCGCGAAACGAACTCGCCAAGTCTGCCAGCTCGATAATCGGGGACTTCAAGCGAGTCGCCAGCTCTTCGCTCGAAGACCAGCTTGCTCTTGCCAGAGCATACCTGTTGGCCAAGGACACCGAATCAGCCCAGCGCATCCTCTCGAGACTCGACGCCTCCAATTCCCGTCTCATACAACTGATCGACGAACTAGCTCTCACGGACACGCCCGCCGCGGTCCAGATCATGCGCCTCTCCGCCGAGCTTGACAGACCGCTCGGCTCAGTCGCTGCAATGATCTCGCGAGCGTGCAATACGGGTCACTGGGAGATCCTTTCCGGGTGTCGCTTATCAGACATCCCAAAAGACGAAAGACCAGAATTCTCGGTACTGCAGTCAATCCGCCAAGGGAAAGTCGATAAAGCCTTACGAGACCTGAAGAGATCGCGGGATATATCGCCAACGACTTACGATGCTTTGATCGCTCGATCCGGTTTGGCGGAAAAGTGGATGGTCTCGTCGAAGACGTGGGAAATGGCGATTGATGCGCATCCTGAGCATCCGGAGGTGTTTGCAGTCCAGGGATATGCTTTGTTGAACAAGCTGAGAAGTCTTTTGGGCGGAGAAGATCGAAAGAGCGACCGAGACGTATGTCGAGGCAGTCGAGGTGGTGCAGAAAGAGTTGTCGCGCTTAGAAGAAAAGCTTCAGAAGGTCCATAAATGATGGCATAAATCAGATATACCAAGCATCCCCATATACCATGCAGGATATAGCAAATTGTACAACGCGTATAGATACACATAAATTATGGTCATGCAAACGCTACGCGGACTCGCTTCTTCTTCGACCCTCCTTCGGCATCTTTGGCCTGTCGCTGGAGAACTGGGGCGACTTCTATCCGATCCACGTTGACAGGATTGGGAATGGGCGAAGGCGAAACGACGGTGACATAATCCAGAGTCTTCCGAGCGAGAGGCGTTGTCGGTGAGGTATCGGTCGGCGTGCTTGCTCGTGGGGACGCAGGGGGAGGGGTCACCTCCTCGAGAGGTACGAATCGAGCCGCAAAGATCTTGCTACCCTCGCTCTCAGGGTAGACGAACCGGGGGCTCTGCTCATTATCAGTCTTTGAGTTGGTGAGTTGGCGGACTACTCACCTCGATCATGGCGCGTGAATACATCTGCTCCTCCACCTCCGATCTTGCATTCGACGCTCGCTTCGCGATGTCCTCTTCGAACGTGCCCTCGATGACGAGGATCTGCACTTTGGTCGGGCGAGTCTGGCCGATCCGGTGGATACGCTAGCTATGATCAGCAAAGACAGTGTTGTATTGCGTACCTTGATGGCTTGAGCCTGGACATCGAGGCTCCATACGGGTGATAGGAAGATCATTCGGTTTGCAACGACAAGGTTACTATGTCCCATCATTTTGGACTCCAGTCTGGCCCAAGTAAGCTGTCACTCACAGACCCCGCGCACCGAGCTTCAGATCAAGCAGAATGACCCGCATATCGGGCGCTTCAAAGTCCTTCAGCGCCTTGTGGCGGGCGGCAACTGGAATATTAAGTCCAGCGAAACAGCTGGTCAGAGTCAGCAACGTCGTGCATCAAAACCTTTGGCTCACTACTTGACATCAAACAAGTCTAGAGCTTCGCTGAGATGACCAAACTCGAAGATATCCCCAAAAATGACGAACTTGTCCGATGGTTCGGCGGTGAGGATCGCGTCGACGACAAAATTCTGCTTGGCGGAGCGACTCTTGATATGGATGATGCTCGGAAGTGGCCGGGGAAGATCGCTGCGCCTAGGTGGCAGTACTTGTCTCGCAGCGTTCATCGCGGCTTCGGCAAGCTGCTCATCGATCCGCTCCTCATTCTGGCGTGATCTCTTCGCGGAACCCTTTCTCGGCGACACCTTCGGCGCGGCGGTCGGCGCGTTTGCCGCGGCCGCCTGACCAGTCGTTTGCTTCGCATCGCGGGCCGCCCGCATCTCTGCCTTCTCCATTTCCTCGACCTCGTCGGACCATTTGCGGGCTTTGTGCTCCTCCCCGGCGATAAGCAGGTCACGATCTTCCTTGCCGTTTGTGTTGGCGCGGCGAAGGAGTTCGAGGCTGTGTGCATCGATCGCGTCCGGGTCTTCCTTCATGCTATCCGACCACGCTCGCCTCACAGCCAGCGGAAACCACTCGTCCGCTCCGAACGGTATGGAAACGCCGTTCATCATCCATTCCTGCCAGCCGGGAGCGTCGAGTGCCCGTTTCAAATGGGATATCGCTTCTGCTAACGCATGTTTGCCTTCATCCGTCATGCCCTGGTTCTCGGTGAGGTGAACGCGAGATCGATTGAGGCACTCTGCGACTCCCATGTCTCGTGCGGAGTACCAGAAGCACGCCAAATGGAGATTGCGGACGACCTGACGGAATTCACTGGCGTTTCGCGGATGTAAGAAGTAGTCGATGTCCTCGAAATCGCCTGATATCAGCTGAGACCGATCTGATCCACTCACTGGTATAGACGTTGCTGGCGATAAGGGAGGCGAGGACATTGTAGGTAATCCGTTGCATCGGGTGGAATTGGAGTAGCTCAGTAGACAAGGAAGATGGAGGAAGTGATGCTTCTTGATCTATGATTTTCGGTCTGTCGAAGCATCAGCCATGACCGGTTCGTTGTTTTACCCATGTTTGACCATAGTCGCTCCCATGATGTACTTCATCCGCTGGACCGCTCCAAATTCCGGCCCATCGGGACCGCGCAGCTTCGAGGTGACTCGCCCTTGGAAGCCCGCTTCCGAGCGGAAAGGTTCCGCAGCCAGAAACCCGCCAATCATCACGCCAATACGACTTCCATCGTCCTCGTCCTTGTTGGACCACTCCCTTTTGTTGGGCGGACAGACTCGTGCTTCAAGCGTCTCAAGCGGTTCCGGCAACACCATAGTCCCCATATCGATCTCTCCGCCTTGTTGTAGATGCCTGGTAGGCGCTAAAGAGATCAGCGGGATAATTAGGGCAGGACTAACTTCCGCTGACAAGCCATCGCCGCTCCACGCTTAGAGCCATAGCCAGCCTCATAGCATTGCTTGTCTTGTCGCCGGCAACGTGACCCTCGTCTGACGTGATGAGCTGAGGAATATTGTGAAAGAAGGATCATACCAAGGATTATCCGCTTCCACCGGGCTGAGAGCAGTACTGAGGGCTCTAGCTTGAGTTCCTTCCTGCGTAGGCTTTCTTCTCGTCCGAAGCCTGTTCGTTCCTGTCAATTCTGGCTATTTACAAGCGGATCAACCAACGTGCCACATCCATGATGATCACCTAGATACCAGCCTCAGCATGACTTATCGCTACGGTGGATAAACTCACATCATACCCAAGCAGCTCGTCTATATTGGGCAAAGGCTCTTTCCCTACCTCTAGCACCCTTAAGACACCCTGATCGACGTGCTTCTCCATTTCGTCTTTCCACTGCTGTATCAAGATCCCAGGTACCACGACCAGTGTAGAATTTGCAAGACAGACCCTTTTGACCTGCTGTGAGATAGCACTACGTTTCGCTTGTCTCATGCAATCGTTGACAAGTGGGAAGTGGTAGTAGAATGTCTTGCCGAACAGGAGGGTTTCGGCTGACGAGGGAAGATCAGGGACACGGCGGAAGGAATGGTCATTCAGAGCTAGGATATTGGCGCTCAAATCAAGCAGTGACGGTATTGCCAACCGGGTCTCCGAGAGTGGAAAGCCGGTCGTTTCTCGAAGCTGGGCGTTCGCTTCGAATGGATAGGTCCGCTCGGCATTTTCGGTCGTTGCCGGTGAGATTTCGATGATGTTGAATGGCGGTTTGCAGGTCTGGTGGAGTGTTGACACGATGAGCGAGAGACACATGAGGGTCTTTCCGGTGCCCATCTGCTCGCATCTGACTCTGACTTAGCACTTCCAGCAGTGACTGAGAGAGGACGTACAAGATGCCGCCTCGTGGTAGGTCATACCATCCGGGATGCCGTTGAATATCCCACGTTGCCAGGTTGACGTAGTACGTCCCCTGCAGTCCCGATTCTTCGAAAGGTGTCCAGAGCGGATCAACCAATCGGCCAGGTTGAGTCTCCATCCGAAGCATCTTCGCAACCGATCTCTACTCGCGATGAGCCAAAGTCCAACAACGGCTGACGGACCAACATGCTGATACTGATAGAGCGGTGTTCTGACTCCCTCAGGATTATCATATTCCTCCAGCCGCCGGTATGTATCTTCATCTGTGGCCATCGAGGAAGAGGGAAAGGACGGTATGGGTGGGGAGGGTATAGAAGCGTAGATATCCGCCATTTTGTTGTCGTCTTCAGCCTTTTCATCATCAGGATTCCCTTGTCCAAACTCGTAAGACGAAACAGACCGTCCGACCCATCAAAGGATCTCCCCATCCATCATAGCCCTTTCTCAGCCGCAGAAACAGTCTCTCCAGGTATTTTCGTCTATCCCATGATTTGACCCGCTTCCATCGACTGCCCGGCGCATCCGACGGAAGAAGTGCTACCCTAACCACAAGCTGATCCACTTGCCGACGACATGTCGCAGAGAAGCCCAATCCCTCATCGGCCAGAGCGAATCGGAGAGTCTCGATGATCCGTCGCTCGTGAGAAAGCCAGATACCTGATCGTAAGATCTGAAGGTCGAGTTCGAGCCATTCGTTGTCGGTGAAGGGGAAATCGTGCCCTTTATCCAGGTCGATGTGGAAGGCACCGAGCTGGACGGAGTGTGATGAAGACATGATGGGCCACTCACTCCGGGCGAGGGATGATGATGTGTCTCCAAGATGAGGAGAGCAATCCGGGGTAAGAAGAAGGAAAAATTGTGAGGCTAAAGAGACAAGAGACCCAGAGGCAGGATACGGCTCGTCGTGCCTGATTTCTGTGTTCAATGGCAAGATATGCCGGTAAGTACCGCGGTCGCCTACCGAGAGACCGTTACGGACACTTCGGAATGGCTATCTATGATGCATAACCATCGCCTGCATTCGAGCTCTACTGGGCGAACCTGACTCGTCCCATTCCCCCTCCTCTCCGATCAATCCTCACCACCTTCTTCCCCATAGCTCCATAAATTGTCCGATTTGAAAGTGCTTCGGCTGCTTCCAGCTCAGTCTCCCAGCCCCTGGCCCGGATCATCGCAGCAATCCTCTCCTTGGTCTCATTCATCGGCATGCTGATGTCAGGATCCGAGGCGGTAGCGACTCGGAGCAGAAGTAGGAGAAGGTTGGATTGAAGGATCGTCTCGGTCGTTATCGGCCGAGGCTTCGCGGCAAGGGCAGTGACGGAAAGGGAGGAATGGGTTGAAGCGGATACGGGAGAGGGCGGTGGAGGTGGGTCTGACTGAGAAAGTCGGTGCAGGTGTTTGCTGGATTATTTCAGCTCAAAGTCGAAAGGAGAAGACTTAGCACACATCGTCTCTTCAATTCCTTGTCCGATGGCCTTGCTATCCGGAACGCCTTGACGCATGAATTCGCCCATCGTGCTCCAGATCTTGGCCTGCACCGATCTCAGTGACGATCCGGAATCTAGGAAGACCAAGAAAACGCACCACAGCACTTTTGACAGTTTCCAGCTCAATCTCGACACCCTCAGCCTTCCTCGGCATAAGGTCCTTCGGCGAATTCGAGACGGCCTCGACCGGCGATGCTGAGACTGGCGTCGTATCACTTGTAGAAGTGGGCACCTCGGGATGTCCGGGCCCTTCAGGCGTAGCTGCGGTAGCATCTGCGTCTGGCGCTTCGGTTGCGCTTGGGATCGGAGCGAGCCTGACCGTGTCGTCTTCACCAGGAGTGGCTCCGACCTCCTCCTCGTCCTCAGCTTCGGCCTCAGCAGCGAGCGGCGTCACGATGGTCGAGACCTGTGGCCCAACACCAGACGAGCTTGTACTCCTCCCCAACCCAGACTTCCCAAATATCGTCCTCTTCTCCTCATCCTCGCCATTCCTCACCACGCTCCTCAGCCCGCTCGGCTGCCCAGAAGGCGCTCTCGGCGTCCCAAGGAACCTCCTCGGGCTGAAGCGGTTCAAAGTTCGCGGAGTCGCACCGTTCACAAGGGAGTTCGTGACATGGGGCATCGGCGTCTTGGCCGGTGTTCGAGCTGATTGAGGGACTGGCGAAGCGGTTGGGGATCGGAAGGTGGGGGACTGAGGTGGCGCCTGAGCGGTGCGGGCGCGGAGTGGAGCGACCGAAGCTTCAATAGCCTTGAGATCGTCTTCTTCGGCTTTGATGGCTTCGTCGGGAGCCAGCTTGCGCGGGGCGGTGGCGGAGGAAGGTTTGGATGTAGAGCTCGGGACTGGGCGAGATGGGGCAGACGTGGGGTTCTGGGCCTACAGTCTTGCATCAGCACTAGATAAACCGACGCATGTGCGATCCCAACCTCCGCAATCAGACGCTCGAGCTCAGCGATGCGATCGACTTGAAGCTGATGGGCATCAAGGAGCCCAGTGATATGTGCCCGAGCTCGCGGCATCGGTCGGCTAGATAGGTAGCTTTAGTTAGTCGTCAAGCGAGACCTGGAAGTGACCCACTAGTCGTCCACAAGCTTCAACGCCGTCCTCAACATCACGTCCACCTCATCCCGTCCCTCCTTGACCTTGCCCTTCCCCCTCATCTCCCTCAGCGGAGTAACCACCACTCCATCCCTCTTCTCCACTCTCTTCTCCCCACTCCCCTCCGTCTCACCGATATACTTGAAAAGCCGGACCTCCGAGTCTTGGGCATCCCGGATGAGGTTGAGGACGGTCCCGGATTTGGAGGAGGAGGAGGTCGGAAGGTGGAGGTAGGCTTGAACGAATGGTCCGGCTGGACGGGAGTTTAGGGTCGAGAGGTGCTGGATTTGAGCGGATTGGAGTGAGAGTTGGGCGAGAGAGTCGGCTAAGGAGGGCATCATGAACGAGATGATGGACCAGCCGAGGTCTAGATTTGTTGACAGATGACGCGCCGAAACGCGTCCATCCGAATATTACGTAATGGGCTCGTGATATGGAAAGCTGTTCGCATCAACCCCTCTCTCTTCTCACTCCATCCTTGCTTGAGAAGCGCGACGATGAGGGATGGGATGAACCACAGTATAGTGCATTGTCTTCGACAGCACAGGCCCGACTGTATCGGATTGGTCGAATCTGGTGGCAACGCAGAATACCTTCCAAGGCTGTATGGTCATTGAGAGAAGTTGCTGTCGTCATTTATCATCAGGCATATACGATCATTTCTTCTCCGACAGCTCTGCGACTCCGGGCAAGGTCTATTTCTCATGAGCAATGCTTTTTCGGGAATTTGATGACGCGTACCTTGCCCTCGAGCAGCTCGAGACTCGCGCCACCCCCAGTGCTCACATGGCTCAATTCATCCTCCTTTCCAGCATTGGCAACCAATGTCGCAGTATCTCCACCGCCTACGATGACTGTCGATCCGTTCTTGACTGCCTTGATGCAGGCGTCGAGCAGCGAGTCGGACCCCTTGGCGAAAGCCGGGAATTCGAAGACTCCGGCAGGACCGTTCCAAAGGATCGTCTTGGCCTCTGCGACGGTCTTCGCAAATATTTCATTCGATTTAGGTCCGCAGTCGAGACCTTGCCAATCAGCGGGGATACCGGTCTCATCGGTTGCCTCGCCAGTCTGGTAGAGATAGTCAGGTGAAATCTACCGGGAAGAGGACGCTATACAGACCTTGGCATCCTTGTCAAACTTGTCGGCGATTATGTAGTCGACTGGGAAGACGAGCTTGACATTCTTCTGCTTTGCCTTCTCGACGAGCTCCTTGACCTGCTTGGAACCAGCCTCGTCAAAGAGCGATTTGCCAATCTAGGGCTGATCTCAGGCACAACTTCTGCAGACACGAAACATGGCTCACCTCAACATTGTCGAGCGCCTTTATGAACGTAAAGGACATGCCACCGCAAATGATGAGGGTATTGACCTGTTTCGTAGTCAAAAAGTGTACCGCCCGTCATGCTCACCTTGTCAAGCATATTCTCGATGAGCTGGATCTTGTCGGCCACCTTTGCACCACCAAGGATGGCAAGGAAGGGTCGCTCGGGGTTCTCGAGGACCTTGGCAAAGTACTCGAGTTCCTTCTTCATGAGGAAGCCGGCTGCCCGCTGAGGGAGGTTGACACCGACCATGGAGGAGTGAGCTCGGTGAGCGGTACCAAAGCTGCAGCAACCTTTTCAGCACGAGCATTTGCTGCGAAGTCTTACTTACGCGTCGTTGATGTACACCGTCCCAAGGGCTGTGAGGTCCTCTCTGAAGTTTTTCACGCTCTGGGGGTCCGCTATGCCCAATTCAGCAAGACCGGTCTTCCCCCAGACCAAGGGCACCACCAACCTTTGATCTTCTCATCGCCTTTCTTTCCCTTTCCCTCTTCCTCGACGTGGAATCTCAGGTTCTCCAGCAAGAAAACCTGACCATCCTTGCCCGCCATGACAGCCTTCTTGGCCTCTTCACCCACGCAGTCGTATAAGAAATTGACGTCTCTCATGAGAAGCTCGGACAGCTTGGTGGAAACGGGTTTGAGGGAGTACTTCGGGTTGGGAGCACCGTCGGGGCGGCCGAGATGCGACATGAGGATGACGGATTTGGCGCCTGAGAAGGATCAGCTGGGGAAAAGGAGGGGCAATAATCGACAGACCATGGTCGAGAGCGTACTTGATTGTAGGGAGTGCAGCGACGATGCGCTGAGGTGTGTTTCAGTACCTCACCCCAGAGACCACCTGCAACTGACGTAGACCTACCGCTGGGTTGGTGATATTCAGCTCCTTATCCATGCTGAGAACCTGTTGAGCCCTTTCTGTTGTTTCCCAAGCCGACTCACGGGACATTGAAGTCGACACGGATGAGAACCCGCTCGCCCTCGAGCTTCAGGTCGGTGATGGAGAGCTTGGACGACAGTGACATCTTGAAAATGTAGCGAGAATAAGTTGAGCAACTCCGATTGAACGCGATGGAAGAGGCTGTCAAGACCGAGCTGGAGATTGAGGTGTTGTATAGCGAAACGGTATCGATGACAGAAGATGATACGGAAAGGAATGCTGACAAAGTGTAGATGAGGGGATCAAGGCAAAGGGATCAAGGCAAAGGCGAGATCTGGTCAGCGCGATATTTGATGGCGTTTTTTTTAAGCTAGCTGGGAGGAAGAATTCACCAATATCGCAACAGGGCCACCGATGCCACGTGTCAGGAGATAAAATTAAAAACACTGAAACAAATAAATGTTGGATACGTTCACCATTTCACCGCTGCTTCTCGCTCTTCTCTTCTCTTCAGCTCCTTCTCCTTCTCCCATCCCGTCATAAGGCTTCCTCTTTCGCGGAGCCGATGTCAAGTACGCCTTCATCATCTGCGACTAAATCCTTGCGAGCAGACGCACAACCTTTTGCCCCTAAATCTCCTCCCTCTTTCAACCCCTCCAAGGGAAAATATCCTGGAGGGGTTTCTCCTTCCTCATGTATCCTCAAATCAGGTACATCTCGGTATGACTTGTGTATCGACATGACTCACGAGCACTAGCTCCCAGCCCAAATCCTTCGCCTCAAGGAATTCATACAGAAGCAAGAAACCCCCAGCCAAGGCCAGTCAGGGGCTACGTCCCCCAGGTCGTCCGACCAGTAAGTCAATTCCTTGCGGGTTGCTTCTTCTTGTGAGCGCAGCATCTTTGTGTGCTACTCGTTCCTTTTTCTACCACACCGCCTCTCCCGCCCTTCTCCCCTCACCCTTCACCTGCCACATCGGCGGTTCGCTCTTTCGGGAAACTCCGCCTTGAGTCCCTTGGGACCTTGAGTCGCTCTCGCAGCTCTTTCTTCCTGCCTCCTTGCTAGCTCTTCATCAATGGTGGCGCCCGAGACTCAGCTGATAAGGTACGCTCCGTAGGTGCGCGAGCTTGACTCCGAGCTCGAGGCCAAGATGTCGAGGATGCGAGTAGCTAACGAGCAGACTACGAGGAGCCATGAGGTACGTGCAACTGTGATCTTTCACTAGTCATCGCTGACGAAGACCTATCCTTCCCACTGTGTGGCTTTCTCTCCCTTTGTCCTTGTCTTCGCCATCATTCGCTTTTATTGTGGCTTCTGAACATAACAGGCGGCCCTACGCGACAGGCAATCCTACTGTGAAGAAGTAAGTCGCGATGAGCGCGAAGAAGACGAACGAGCCGAACGGCGTCTTCGCACCGAGCGAGAAAACGAGCGCGATCGAGAAGCCTCTCGGGCCCGCAGATTAGCCGGCACTCGAGAATGGGACGGCGACCGAGTCAGGCCCGCGGAACAAGAGCGGTGAGGTCCAATCTTATTGCCTTCCCGCTCTTCCGTGCGACAGCAAAGCCGCCGTATTCAAGCCAGGCGACGCATCATGGGGAAGCTCGCGGGAGAGTCCAGCTTTGGCAAAACTATGTCCACCTCGAGTGGTTGTTATATATCTCTTTGCAGGCGCCGTGCAGCTGTACAAATGTCACTCTCCTGGACAATTCCCTTCCCGCGTTCAAATATCTTGTTGTGAGCAAAGTTTGTGGAGCCTTCGTGCACTGGCCATGCTCCTGCTGTCAAAGCGGATCACCCAAGGTTTCCAGCTCGTATGGCCTTCATCCCTCCACTTCGGATTACGAGATCACTGATGTCGATCCCAATCTCAACGGATCTACCCACTGACAGATTCAGGCAGCACCGGTAAGGCCACGGAGAAGTTGAGCAGAGTTCTACATTACGAGCAGACTTGATCAGGGAAGTCCCGCAGAATACTCGCCGCCAGCGCAATGAGGACTCTCCCATCATTACAGCTGGCGCAGCCTATCCTTCGTGTCCCCCAGACGATCTCGAAGACTGTCCCGAGCTTGTCAATCGAAGCGATGAAAGACGGCCCTCTAGATACAGGTCCACCAGCCGGAGCTGGGAGGACCTGGTCCATCAACCTCACGACATCAGCCCTGCTATGAACAGGGCTCGGATTGCTGACACTCGTCCGAGCTCTCCTGGAGATCCCGCCGTCCGATCGAGTGATCTGCGCGCAGAAGACGAGTTCATCCTGTCACGAAATGGCGACAATGGATGTATGAATCATCTCTATGGACAAAGGCGCTTCGACGACAGGTTTGATCGCCACCGCTCTTACTACGATGACGCAGCTCTCCATGACGCATATCGCGGCTACGAGGTCGGTCATCCTTTGCAGCGGGACTTCTCTGACTCCTCCCGCAGCGCCCGTACCCTAAAATCTCAAATGATATTGAAATCCCAGTTAGACGTGTCAGTGAAGAACATGATCGTGCTGTTCCGCTGATTCCGCGTTAGAGGCGCGATCTTGTTGAGGGTGGTACTTACCTAGGATACCCCGGGCCTGACAATGTAAGGCAGCACCGCCCTCGCCCGGTATCATGCTGACTAAACTTCAGGACCACTATGAAAACGAGGTCAACGATCCGCGTTGTGAAGGGGCTTGCGTGATACGACGGAATCTGACAGAGACCGAGGTACCGCAACGAGTACGCCGTCCGACACGACGCTTACTTTGATGATCTTCCGCGTGGTGCAAGTCTTGATACAGGTGTCCTTTCTCTGCTGATCTTCGCATCGCCCCTAGGTCCAACTTCGTTCCGGCATGCGTGTCCGCGAGCAGGATCAAGATGAGATTGTTCGCGCACTAAGGCATCGTCAGGTGAAATCCATTTCGATCAAGACCCGTTCTATATACTGATTTCGTGGAAGCCATCAGAAGACGTTGTGGGCTTCTCTCCGTCGATCACGCAAGGCAGGCCCTTGCGAGAAGAGTCTATTGCGCCAGCTCGAGTGAGACCGCTGGAACGCCGAATTTGGATTCCGTTGATGATCGTGTATGCGTAGTCCGTCGTCGTTCGTGCACCCAGCTCTTCGCTCGAACGTGCAATGTACGACCATCCCGTACGTAACGCTCATCTGCATCTACTAAACAAGTTGACGCAGTGCTTGCGCAGCTTCAAACGCCGGAAGGTGGTCGCCAGCCTCGGGAGTTGACATTCTCCCCTGAGTATGGCTTCCGAGACGCAAGGGTTCGTCCATCAGACCAGCCTCATTGTCACTGATCAGCCGCAACAGCTCACAACGAATGGGCGACTCCCTGGTGTGGACGAGCTGATCGGACCAAATAGCTCGGTACATCGCATGTACCCTGCGCCAAATCAGATCACAGCCACATCGAATGTCGATTCTGGCTGGGAACAAGACGTAGCACCAACCCAAGGTATGGACCGCATCGGAGATGCGACTAATAAACACTACACGCCTGCGCATCACCCATCGGACGAGGCGCACAAGGCACGTCTCCACTAACTACAAGCTCGGTTCGGTCCCACTGATGGGTAGCAGTCTCCGAGTCTTGCCAGCGCGCACTTCTCAATCAACGCCTCCGACACCTATGAGAAGCCGCCGACTCCACCTCTTGAGGATCGGATCAGGCCTGGTACTCATACCAGCACCGGCGACGATGTAAGCAACGAAGCTAGCCGCTTCGTCGGCCGTGACATACCGCCGCACCTCCCGGAGCCGATCACACCGGCAGGATCGGACGGGGATGCCCCTGCCGCGAGGGCGGGAGCATACGTCGAGTGGGTTGGCATGGAGTGAGTCAGGCCATGATTCTTGATTTCACCCTGTCTAAACAAATACCTAGGTACTCGGACCCTGCTCTCAACGCCGCTAATCCCATCAGGAATGAGGAGCTCCTAGAAGGTCTCGCGCAGATGCGGCAGGATCGCGAGGCTAGACGACCCTCCGATCCAGCCAATACGGGTCCCGGCGGACTCGGTTCCCCGAGACAGGGTGATTCAGGCTGGGGCAGCAGAGCTCGCGGGGCGAATCAGGGAGACGTAGGCAACAACGCCGGCGGTGCCGCTGGGGGCAATGAAGCGGGGGGATTCCGGTCATCCGGTGACGGCTGCCGTAAATGCGGACAGCCTGGTCGTTTTGTCAGTACGACAACTGGGTTGATGATTTGCGCTGAATGGTATAGGCTCGTGAATGCCCGAATGGTGGGGTGATGAGTGTTACAATCGCGGCGGGTCGGGTCATATGGTGAGACCCCTTGTTCGAGCTGGATTGCCTTAAGGTCTGACGACTGCTTCTCAGTCCCGAGACTGCACCGAGCCTCGCGCCTCCCGCGGCGGCGGCGGGACGTGCTATAATTGTGGTCAAGAAAAAAGGTCACATGGTGAGGCACAAAGATAAGCATTGTCCGGCTACTGACTAGGCGTCCGGCTTAGTCGAGGGATTGTACCGAACCCCGCGCACAAGGTGGCGGAGCAAGCGGCACTACCTGCTACAACTGTGGCGGGACTGGCCACATGGTGAGTACAATGCAAGAGCATGATGCGGCCACTAAGTTAAAGTCCGCTATAGTCACGATATTGTACCGAGCCTCGTACTCAGGGTGGCGGGAGAAGTGGCGGGAGGTGCTTCAACTGTGGCGAAGCTGGCCATTTGGTGGGTCCCCTACACGCCTCCAGACATTGACTGACACCGATCAGTCAAGGGATTGCCCTCAACCCCGGGCCAGCGGCGGCGACTGCTTTTATTCCGGCGAATCCGGTCATATGGTTTGTCGTATCATGCCTCCGACTACTGACCGACGCCAAGCAGTCGCGAGAATGCCCTCGACCCCGAGCCAGCGGCGGTGGCGGCGGTACTTGCTACAATTGTGGACAGGCGGGGCATCTGGCGAGTTGGTCCTTTAATTGCACAACGTCTCGCTCACCTCGTTGTTTCCCTTCAGTCAAGGGACTGCCAAGAGCAGCGGCAGGATGGACACACCGCTCGAGGCGGAGGCGGCGGGAGAGATGCATGGGGAGCAAGCGAGAATCAGTTACATCCTCAGTGGGGCGCACCCGCCGAAAACCGATGGGACACTGATGGCAATTGCCCTCCCTTGCCACCAGCTATCAGCTGATCCTCCTGTAGAAGCCCAAGAGCCGCCTGCCGCCAATGTCGCAGGTAAGATGATCCATTTCGCAGCACGCGGACTCGCTCAAGGTACACTCTGCAGATGACGGCTGGGGATCCCAACAGCCCACCTCAACCGAAAACACTTACCATCAGCCGAGGACCGCAGAAGTCCAGACCACGCCCACACCGACGATCGATCAGCCTCACGCTGGACCAGCCATCCACCCCGACCGGCTTCGCGTGCTGGGTAGGGCAGCGCCCGGCAATACTGTAGGACGTGGAGCCGCTCCAGTGCGTCCTCAAGTCCCAAACCCTCAGTTGCCTTCAACTGCGGAAGTGGATGTGAGAGATCACCCATGCTATCTTCGCCGTATATTGATGAGGAACTCTAGGAGACCAGCGAGGTCACAGGTGGTTGGTGACCGGAACTCTCCAGAACACAATGAACGCACAGGCGAATATCTCTTTTCATGCTCAGGTCTCGACCTGGTGATGGTAGCAGACCCAAAAGATTTCCCATCGTCCTACGAGCCTTCACCCCTTCTCTAGGACCGATCTCACCCACTAGTGAGAGGTCGTATACCTTATACAAGCATTCGCTTCCTTCAAGCCGCAGCGTGTTTCCCTTCCTCATATATCGACGTATATAAAGATCCTTCTATGCCCCGGTTGATCGGGACTATGCACGCAACAGTGTGACGCATTCTCCCAAACACTCGCCAGGCAGTTGACGTCGTAGAGTCTCTGATCACCAGCTGATCACGTCATGTCCATGGTGAGTGACCCGTTGGACTGTAGCGCGACCGAATAATAACGTGTCAGGCTAGTATTTGATGTCCGCTACATGTCTCACCCCGCCGCTGAAAGCCCGATCACCGCTCTGACCATCTCGGACGGCTTTCCCTGTGTCATGATCCCTGCTCCTCCGTGTACGTCGACAACTCTTGGCTCGATCTGCACGAAGGTGACTTAGCGGGAATGTATAGGGGATTTGTTGTCGTGCTCACCGAGTCAAGGCGGTAAGCATCTTTAGCCTCCTGGAGGTTGATTGCGTTCTTCTGAAGGACCAACATCAGCTCAGCCAAATGACTGCCAAGCGGCCAGCAACCGTTGTCGTGAGAGATACCAGGGTGGAAGTCACCTTCCAGCCCTCTCGAACTTTCCGTTCTGCACCGCGCTGGATTCTGGAATCCTCATACTCGTTCCGCTGCTCAGCCCTGGCGACTCATCAATCGTACGTCATAACCGATGGGACTGAAAAGACTCACGACATGACCCATACATCCGTCCACCCTCCTTTCCGAACAGGCTCCGGCGTCTCCTTTTGTTCCTATACCACCGCTCGTCAGCTGTGTCAGGCGTTTGCTGCAGAAACCCACCTTTTCTGGCTTGACCCTGGGTGTCTGTCCAATACCTGATAAAGCCGCCAGCGTACCTTGCAACAAGCTTGTCGGGGCCAAGGGAGCTGTACGTGGCGGCTTCTTGACTACCACGGGCGGTTTCTTGGTTGTACCAGCTGGAGGTGGGGTGGGTTTCGTCTCACCCTCGCTTGACGCCGGCTTCGGGGTACCGGTGGAGGACACCAAGCCGGGCTTCTTGGTGAGCTTTGGTAGCACTCGGCTCGACTTTGGCGAGGATTTCTTGGCAGCCTCGGCAGGAGCTGGTGATGCGGTAGCTGGGGACGGTCGGTCGGCGGGCATGTTGGGTGAAGTGGACTTTGACGTGGAGAGCTTTGCGGTGGTCAGGTGCTTGTCGAGCTTCGTAGGCTTGGACGGTTTGACGTCGTCGGTGAACTTCACCTCGTCTCGCTCTCGTCCCGCCCGACTGCTCTCGTCTGCCTTCCCATCGTCCGGTAGCTGCTGTAGACTCGGCTGTGATTCCTTCTCCTCGCTCTCCGGCTCTGGGGACTCGATTATCTTTCTCACCTTCTTCCCTCCCTTCGCTTCAAGCTTCACCACCGCTTCCTCTACCTTCTCGGGCTTTGTCGACATCACAACCCGATCCGTCTTCTCCACCTCCGACCCAGCAGAACTGGAGTAATCCCGTATCACCGGCTTCCCCTTCTTCCCCTTCTTCACCACCTCTGGCTCACTGAGTCCAGCCCACGCGTCCTGCGGCGGTGGGACGGTCGAATCACCAGCCACATGAAGCGTGATCTTCTTGGGCGAGGATGAGTCGGGGATCGTACTTGCCGTAGCGAGCGGGTCTTGTGGAGGTGCGACCGTCGATGCGGGGACGACGACCTCGACTGTCGCATTGGATTTAAGGCTTGATTGACGTCGTGGAGGTGCAGACGATTGAGCGGTACTGTAATCAGTCTCGAAGGACTGAGCTGGATTGACCGCTCCTAGCTCCTTCTCAAGTTGGGTCGCTTCCTCGGTCGGTGTTTCCGGTATCCTCAACTTGACCTTCCCCACCTTCTGGCTCTTCACCTCAGGAACCGGCGTCATCTTCGGCTTCTTGCCCCTCCCACCATCTTCGACCTCCAAGTCCCGCCTCTTCTTCCCTTTCCCCTTCCCCTGCGTCGACTCATCCTTGGGGACTAACGGACTACCCTCTGGCGGAGGTGTCAACGGCGATGTCGAAGGCTCGAATTCGCGATCACTGACTCGCCGTACGGGTGAGTTTAGAGCTGGAGGGAATGGCGGGATCGAGTCGAGCTCGTCTGATGATTGGAGGATCTTCTTCCGGGATGGAGTCTTCTTCCGAGGTGAGCGGCGGTGGTCGGACATGTCACTCCAGCTTCGCGAGGGGGATCGATGTGTGTCTCCGTGGGTAAGGTGTCAAGGATGGGCTCCATTGGGTCACAGCGGTCCAAGGGTGAGGTTCCGGAGCCGAGAGGCAGAGGGAATTGAAATTGGATTGATTGATTCAGTCATTCAGGCGTTGCTTTGGTTCGGCCGGTGAAGTCGGAAAGCGGACTCTCACCCAATGTGAGGCGCAAAGCGATGTCGCCGGAAACAAGCATGCATCTTGTACAACAACAAAACATGCAATGTCCCTCCCATGCACCCTATCGCACAGTCAATGCACCCAGTAAACCGATCGATACCACCCCGACCAGCCCTAAGAGATCCCATGCAACCACAACTCCCCGTGCAGCCGACTTGATCTTCGCTCCCGTACCATTCGCCGCTCCCGACCCCGCAAACATCTGCATATTCCGGTAGTACGTGTACTGCGTCGTCGGGGTCGCCCAAGTCGAGTCGTCTCCGCCGAAGAAGGTGGAGAAGAATAGGCCGCCTATGGATGATATGGATGAGGAGGCGCGGAGTTCGAGGTTGGTGAATGAGATTGCTTGGACGCCATTGTACCATAGTCTGAGCGAGCAGCATCAGCAGAGCGGTGTGGCAGAAATGGCGGATGACATACTGGATGATCCCATTGGACGTCCCGACCTCGTTGAGAACCACCAACAACCAGATCATTTGCCATTGTCCGGTGACAAATGTGAAACCTCCCCGGCCCAGCGACGTCCCGAAATCCGAATTGCAGATGACATCCGACTGGGAGCAGAAACCGCTTAGTGTGGTCGGGACGTACGCGTACACTGCGGAACATGAGCGCGGTTCTGTTGAAACCGAATCGTAATTGAGTCACCTTCTCCGGCGCCCTCGGTCCTCCACATTATTCGCGTACTGAAACATCCCGTCCCATCCGTCTCATTCCCCCCCGAACACCCTCTCCTGTCGGGACCACCTCTCAGACCCGGTAATTTCCCACCCATATTGAACCTGCTCTCATCAGCCCTCCCCATACCTCGTTGGGAGACCAGAGGCATGACCTCGACTCACGCGAAACCCTCCGGGAACCAAACATCGTAACTCAACAACATGCGCTCAAACTGTCCATCACTCGTCGCATTGCCACTTCCACTCACACTTCCACTCGTCGAACTCGTAGCGTTCAGCGGAGCAGCGTAGAATTGCGTGCCTCCCGTGCCCTTCGAGTACGATCCTTGAGGGTACTCTACGCGCAGGACCGGGGGCTGTCCACCCAAGTCCGTCGAGTTTGAATATGTCACAAGGGCAGTGGTGCTTGGTGTAGCGGAGGCGGAGGAGATTCTGGTAGATGACGATCTCCGACGGACGAGGGTGGATGTCGTCGTCGATGGATCGGGCGAGAATACTCTGTTGTCATCAGTATTGACCTGAATCTGAAACGCGTGAGAGCTCACATGTCTGAGGAACCAAACGATATCCGTCCGGTCAGCCACCAGTTTTGGTTGACCCAGTTGTCGGTGTCGCCAGAGTTGAGGGTGGAAGGTGGGAATGAGAAGTTGTAAGTCCCGGAGGTTAGGCCGTAGGATGCTTTGAGGTCGGAGAGGGCGGCGAGGGTGGAGCAGGAGAGGATAGGGATGAGGAGGAGCGAGTAAAGCGAGGGCAAGCTGGCGCGTGGTGGTTTGCGCATGATGGATTCAGTAGACCTGAAACGTCCCAGGAGCAGTAAAGGATACCAGATTACAGCAGATTACACCAAAGCAACGGTGAACCACAAATAGACCACCCGGAATATTTTCATCTGTTAGCCCTGGACATCGGTCAGGTCCCATGCCGGCTTGAGCGTAACGACCGACGCCTATCCGGCCAGCTAGCAGGCCTAGTTGGCCGCTCCCCAATTCGGACATTGTTAACAGGCCACCGCGTCCTCCGCCTCCGAAGTCCTCCGCCTCCGAAACGCGGTGTCTTTTCCCCCGTAAATCTGCTTCCCTGCGCATATGGATATGACTTCATATAGGATAAACAGACATCATGGTATACAGTGTCATATGCAAAAATGCTCGAAATGCCCGGGTCAATCACACAACTCTCCTTTACTCTCCCCTTCCCTATACTTCTCATAGATCCGCATCGTCATCGAGCTGCGACGGTTTCAGTATCCCGGGCACACGCATCGCCGCCTCCCTCTCTTCCAAGGCTTTCCGCTCCGTCTCCTCTTCTCTCTCCTCGATGTACAACTCCACATTATCTCCCGAGAACTCTTTGAGTGAGATGAGGAAGTCGCGCAGGGTGAATTTGAATTTGAATGGATCGGATGAGTGGTCGAACATGAGGGATACAAATGAGTTGATCTGGGCACTGAGCAGAATGTCAGCGTGGACAAGCTCGCCTGACAGCGCCACGTACGATTGGACGTGCCCGAAGGCGTTGGAGAGGAGGTCGGCAATGTACTGCTTCAGGAAAGCAGTGTTGGTTATGTTTGGGTCGGGAACGGTGGCGGGGTCGAAAAGCGATGCTTTCACCGAATTAGTCTCGACAAGCGAGAGTAGCCGAGCAAGGAGGATGGCCTGGAGCTTGAAGCCTGCGACCAGTCAGTCGGAAGTAAATATCCCATATGTGAGACTTGCCGCTCTTGTGGTCTGTGTCGGTGAGCACGAAGAACACATCGCCGAGCATGTTGAGGAGGTATTGCTGGTAGAACTGGTTGGCGATCTCGGGCGATGAGCTGGCGAAGTTGTTGACAATCTCGAAGGCAACTGGGGCGGATTAGCATTGAAATTTGCATATAGTAGCGGTTATAGCTCACTATTTAAACCAGTTTCCGCAATATCCCGCATAGTGTGCTTGAACGCCCAGACAACCGAATCCATGACCAGCTTGAATTGCGACGGGGGCAGCTCGAGCAATGCTGGTCATTGTCAGCATCACAATCACATGAATCCCTCTCAACTCACCCGGGAAGCAAGTGAGATTGATAGCCCGTAACAACTTGAAGAAGCCAACGCGATGCTCTGGGAACTCCGCAAAGTCCTGGTTGATCATCCCTAATGTTGGTTCGAATACAGCGTCGAATATCGGCCCTATTTGAGGGTTGAGAAGGCTCTGAGTCGTCCGTCAGTATTGTCTTCATTGATCCAAGACGACTTCGCTCACCCCCAGCTTCGACACGATCGTCGCCATCACATTCAGCACCTCCGCATCCCGCGCAGCCGGAACGTTGCGGTTGTAGTCTCCCAGTATGGCGTCAAGCAGCCCAGGAATCAGGTTGGCGTTGACGCCGTCGAGATCCTCGGCCTTCTTGACATACGTCTCGACGAGCTTGAGGATCTCCTTCTTGATTGTCCGCAACGACCGGACCTTCGGAGTCTTCGTCGCAATCAAACCTAAGAATGACCAGTCATTGGCCATCCGGAACCTCACCCTGCCCACTTACCTTGATTGGCCACCTGCTCGCTAATGATCCCGCTGACTGCCTTGTATAAGCCGAGCATGTCGAGCCAGATGCGACCTAATTGAGGAAGGAAGAATGAGCCGATCGAAGTGCATGCCGAAACATTCGTTTTGAGGATATTCGACATGATTTTGACATTATCAGCATTCCCCAGGACGTCGATATTGCTGGCGGCTTGTTGCATGAGGTTGTCCCACTGTCTCCATGTTAGCCTTTACTCTGCGTCCAGGAGAATGTGACGAACAGCGTTATTGGGCAACTCCATGAGCTTGTCAATCAGCCGCTCCTGCGTCGGTTTGTTCGGTTGCGCCGAGATCATGTAGCCGACCGCCTCGTAGAAGGTGTGCACCTGATATGGACTACGGTCAGCACTGGTAGATCTGGCAGATGGTCGCAGAACTGACCTGCTGTGGAGCCAAATCTACTGTTATCCTGTGCAGTGTCCGCAGAATCTCATCGATGAAAGGCTCGTGCTCTCCCGCTTGTTGCATGACAAAGTGTCGCCGACATTTCTGTGCGATTTTGATGAAGGTATCACATGCCATGTCCTGGACACCTGAAGCTCGGAAATTAGCTCTACTCGTGCAGTTCCTCATGCTGCTCGACTCACCCTCATGCGTCTCGTGCATAAACTCAAACAGCTTGTTGACAACCGTTTTGAGAAACTTCCAATGCGCTTTGAGGAACCGAGGGTACTGGCCAACAATGTACATGATATCCGACGCGCAGACGGCCTTGTTGTCCTTGCCGCGCTTCATCTCTGTAAGACCAAGCAAGTCTTTGATGACTGTGACAAGGAATCGTTTCTCCGTCTCCTCATCTGTGGGAGACTCCGTTAACTTCTGGCAACATCAATGTGGAGGTTACATACTCATTGCTCCTGACACGGACCCGATCGCCCAACACAATGTGTTGAGGTTATTCCAGGACCACTCGGAACCGTCGATCTGGCCCAGATCAGCCATACTGTTTCTGCTCAACGTCCTCGTTTCACTCACCTGCTTCGAGAGCTTGTCCGTCATGATCGTTTCGGTGTCGGCAACGTCCAAATGTGTCAAGTACACCAGAACCTCTCTCATGCTCTTATATAGCACAATAGTGTCGCTCTCCTTCATGAACTCCCGGACAATCTCTCCCTCATCATTCTCCACGATGAGCACCTGAAGCAAATCAGCTTAGTCACTCTCAGATGATACAATCCTCTCACCTCCTCCGGTTTCACCATCTTCTCAATCATCACCAATCGCAAGTTCGAGAGGATGTCGGCGTAGATGTTTTTCCGTAAAGGTACTCCGTTCAACGCCAACCCCTGCGTTCCATTGAGACCGCCTCCCAGCCCGCCGAGGTTCAGGTTCATCAATGGATTGATATCGCCCATGGGTAGTGATTGAATCTCCTCGTACAGCTCCGCAACGAGCTAAATCTATCAGCTCCCATCTATCCAACAACTCGCCATCCTCACCTTGCCCCAGTATTCAAGGCAGATCTTGAAAACTTCTCGATCGTCAACACAGGAGATTTTGATGAGGTATAGGTGTGCGTTGATGAGGAGCTCAGTGTTGTCGGGAGTCTCGATGAGGCGAAGGTGAGTATGTAGGAAATTGCAGAGGAAAAGGGCGAGGTTTTTTATCAGCTGTTGATCCTCGTCCTCGGATGAAGCGTATGCTGCGGCCATGTCTGTAAGTCATTAGCTCATTCTCTCATAAATGCATCGAGCCTCACCTGTGCTGGGTGGTACGATTCTGTTGATGCTGGTCATGACCACTTGGAACAGGGTGACGAATTTGCCATTGTATTCGGGTCCGACATTGAGCCCCCCGATCTCCGACAAGCATTTTAGTGTTACATTCCGGAAGTCTGCCACCTCGAGGAACTGCCCGTCGTAAGCGACAGCTCCGATACTACGAAGACGAACTTACTCTTGAAACGAGAAAGTCGATGATCTGCGTCTCGAAGATGTAGCCAAGGGGAATCCAATTCAAGAACCGTAAGAGCGTCTCCAGCGTTGCTTTGATCAAGCTCGGCTTATTCGCCTTCTCCAGCACCTCGTTACACAGGTTGAAGATGTCGGAGAACTCGCTGCACATGTTCTGCTTGAGCGCCTTCGTCTTGGCCTGTGTCATTTGTTCGGCAGAAAAGTCGAAGATCTCTTCGGAAAGGAGCTTGAGGATGACCATGTTGTTCTCGCAGAGGGATAGGTTGGTGCGGGAGGAAGCGACGATTTCGGGGATGAAGGAGGGCCAATCTTTGGGCCATGCTTGCTTGAGAATCTGATTAAGACCAGGATCGGTAAACAGCTCATATCACACGTACAAAGCTTGTCCCAGAAGGACAAACCCGGCTGTGTGCGCGTGTGAGCTCACCTGCACCAATACCAAGTTCAGCTTGTTCAAGTACCCCTTCTCTCTCCGCATCCTCGCCTCATCCGACGAGAGATCCACGGTGACCTGGACGATGAAGTTTCGAATACCTGAACACCAATATCAGGAGAGAGACATGCTATGAACTGCTTGCCGAGCTCACCTGTTTGCTGTTCTGCCGGTAACGCCTTCCATCGTGTTTGAATGAGCTTCTCCAAGACCTGCAACGCTATGTACTGCAGGAGAAGGTGCACATCAGCATCGTCCTCGAGAGCATCGACGGATAGCCGCATCCAACGGACGCGCCAGGCCAGGAGTGCATCGCTCACCTTCGTATTGACACTCTGTGATGTCTCGAGAACTCCCGGTACCCGCTGCCACGCGTCCGGGTTGTCCTGGAACTGGGTGAGAACCCGTTGAGCGTTCTGTTGCTATTGCGGAACATATATCAGCTTTTTCGCTTGCCATTACGGCGAGCAGCTGTCGGCCGCCTTGTGACAGGAATGCAGCAGCTCACTTGTTCCCCAGCACCAGTGTAGAATGCCTGGACGACCTGGTCCAGCAAGCTGTGATACAGCTCGGTCAGCTCTTCCTGAAGTCGAGGCGATGGTTTAAGCGATCACCCACTTAATGTCGAGATCTTTCGAGAAGTCGAGGATGCCCTGTCACGATCAAGGTCAGCTTCGCCTCGTGAGCTGGCTCAAACACCCGGACAGCTCGTTCTGGGAGCTGTCAGGAACAACCGAAACTCACCTCCATCTCGCCCAGACAGCCACAGTCGGAGTCGTCAGGCGGCTCGATGGGGAGAAGGGAGCTCGGATCTGCTCAGGCGGAAGAGGTTGATCAGCTGGAAACTGGTGTTGTTGTAGTGGCGACTGAAGAAGCTGGTGTATGGCGGGATTCACCTGTCGAGCTCAGGGGACCACTTAGAACGGGGGAAAGGAGGAGGTTCAGATCGAAACACCGGTGCGGAAGCAATGGAGACGATGAGCTGAGTGTGAATGATCAACCAGAGTAGACCTCGATAGGACGGATGATTGAGCTTCGCTCACGAGCGGCTACTGAATGGAGCGCCACTCGCCGTCAAATTGCCGGAAACGCCGGGTTCGACCAGGAAATTCTCGTTGATTTTTTTTGCCTTCCTTTGTATCTGGTTTCCGTACAACTGTCTTTCACCCGTCGCATCGCATGGTCCGAAACCTGTCAACTCGCTCGTCACACCGTTTGCTCCTTGATGATCCAAGTCCGCCTTCTTGTCCAGCTTTTCATGACGACTACAAGGAAACATGAGGTTCACTCCCGCCGATCCTTCCTTTACGGGGTCGATCACACGTCGACATGACCTATGGGACAAAGCTTGCTGGTCCTGACGAGACACTGACATCTGTGTCGCTTTCAAAACTATCATGCAGTTCCCGTCCCTCCGCCGTCATTGACCGCTTCCTGTACCAGAACCGACCCAGATCCCTCTAGGTGCATCGATACACCAGAACCAGAATACACCGGGTCGCCGACCACGACTCTCACTAATACGCTACCGCCGGTTCCTCGCTGCAAGAACACAATCCTCGTTATGAACATCCCGGAAACCCCGCGTAAGCTCCAGAAGAAGCGAGTCTCGTTCAACCCATCCAGCGCTAACGAGTCAATCGCCATCATCACGCCTAACCCTTTGACTCCCGGAGCCGAACCTCAGGTCGAGGACACCTTCACGCCATACGCCAGCTACTTCCCGGAGTACGACCCGATCCTCTCATCCACCAAGTCCGTCGCGCCGTTCACGCCAGACCCTACTCCACCTGCAAAGCGACAGACGCCGTGGCTGAACAAATTTCGGCTGACCAGTCCGACCACTCAACCTGACCTCCCGATAACTTCGACTCCGATCAAGACCGCGGCCTCCGACGACGAATGGCACCACCATCCATATTATTTTCCGGAGTACGAGCCCATCTACCCTCATACCTCCACCTACGACCCCTGGGCCCGCGCATATCCGCTCAGTCCAGCCGAGATGCAGGCTCGGCAACACTCCGCCGCTCTCGGTCATGCCGTGGCGATCCACTACCCAGCGCTTCCCAGGTTCGCCGAGTACAATAGTGGCGGCGGAGCGGACCAGGCGAAAGCCGGGTGGACGAGTGGGAAATATGGCGCTGAGGGGTGGACGGGGTGCGGGTGGGAGGGTGAGAAGCTACCGAATGCCGACGGAGCAAGCTTTGCGGCGCCGATGCCGAAAGGTGTTCCGCTGGAGGGTGAGGGGAAGAAGAAGGGCGGAGGAGGTGGAGGTGGGGGAAAGAAGAAGAAGGAGGAGGGCGAGGAAGGGGACGGTGAGAAGGAGGAGGGGGGCGAGGGAGGCGAGGGAGGCGAGGGAGGCGAGGGAGGCGAGGGAGGCGAGGGAGGCGAGGGAGGCGAGGGAGGCGAGCATGCTGGAGAGCCCGCTGCGGCTGGGGGCGAGGAAGGGGGCACTGCAGAAGCGGCGGACAGTGGGAGCAGGAAGAGCAAGAAGAAGAAGAAGTAGTGGGCGATGTCGGCGAGGGCGAAGGCAAAATTGACCTGCCATTTGCACCCATACAGCTCCTGATCCGATTCCAGTTTCATGCCACGATTGGTCCAAATGATAGTCCGTCCCCCTTGCAACCCTAGCGACCTCGCAGAGCTATAAGATAGCTCAAAACGCAGATCCCCTCGAGGCAGACAGCCGGGATCCGAGAAGCACGTGCTTGCCGTTTCTCACAGCTTGACAGCCATAGCGAACCCACTAGCGCTGTCAGTACCAGATCGCGCTGACTCAAGAAAACTGGATTTACTCACTCCCAGGCTTTGCTCCCAACCGTTTGGATCCCACTCATCGTCACCATCTTCCCCTTATCCCGTTTGGCCCAATCACAAAGTCTCCTCGAGCCCATCACATCGCTACCCGGAACATCATTCTCTTTCGTGGCGATCCTCTCCCACAGCTCAGATCAGTATTTACCCTCTTCCTTCGCCCTCATTCGACGTACCGACCCCCTCTGATCGCGTTATCCACGAGTATAAGCCCACCCTTCCGGGTCAACCTGATCGACTCCATGAAATACTCGTATATCCGCTCCTGATCCGCGTCAATGAACACGAGATCGTAACCCCTTTGATCGAGCGGCAAACCCTCCTCGGTTCCAAGAGGCTTGACAAAAAGTCCGTTCCGATCTCGGAGGATATCCAGAGCGGGTCCGATGTGTACTTTAGGGAAAGGGTAGAGGTCCGTCTCGAGGAAGAGCTCGTTGGCTAGTCTCGCGTGTAAAGGTGAGAGCTCGAGCGCATCGATCTGGCCGTGTTTCGGGAGGATGGAGGCGAGGAAGAAGGTCGAATACCTTTCATATTAGATTAGCTCAGCGCCAATCACATTGGCGCCCAAACTCGTTGCGTGAGGCAGACGGGTCACTCACCCCCAGAGCGTACCGATCTCAAGTATCTTCTGCGCCCCCCGCCCCTTCGCTAGAACAGAGAGGAACTGCCCCTGTATCGCGCTCACTCCGGTATCGGAGACACCTTCGTCCATCGCGCGTCGTCGATGCTTGTCGAGAGCGGGATGGCCAGCGAGGATACCCGGGTGGACGAGCTTGGATTTGAGGTACGCGTCGGTCTCTGCAGCGGTATGTTCTGCGTCCGGGCTCTGGGGCGGGATGGTAGAGTTAGCCGACTCACTTGAAGCGAGATTAGTCAGCCGTCTCGGGAGGGAGGGTCGGCCGCGTCCTATCGGAACTGTATTTCAGTCCGCGAGAGGGTACCGCCGATAAGACATTGTCCCGAACGGTCGACTGAGGGCTGGGCCGACTCGATGGGGGCCAACGTAAAGGAAGATTCTCCGCGCAGACGCAAAAGCTGGTGACATCTGTCAAGGAAGGGAAGGCTTCGTCTTCGTCGTCAGTCAGGTTGTAAGCTTCACGATTCGGCTGCCTGCATCTTTCGGTCCGGCGAGGTTGACGTTTGCTCGGCCGAGAGGTCTCGGTCGAATCGGTGGACCAAGCCTAGGATCATTCTGATGCCAACTATTTGAATTGTCGACCGAGATATGTTTCAATATAATCGCTACGGCTGTAGGAGTTGTGACGAGGATGATGGGATGATCTGTCTCCAGCGTAAAGACATGAGAGTTACCCCGCAATCACGTTATTCCGAACGACGATTCCCGCTGGTGCCTAGTGACGTAAAGATCTGCGCCGTTACATTATGGAGGAGGCCGGAAGCAATTTGGGCCGCATCCCATCCATGATAAACCATTGAGGGGGTTCATAGTCTGGGAGATCTCCTGCATCTGATCTGCTTCCTCCGCCTACTAGTCTTTCTTTTTCCGGGGTTTCTGCCTTCCTTCCCGCTTCGCGACCTGCCTCGCTAATCTCAATCCACACCTGCCGATCAGAAAAGTCCTACCGGATGTTGACTTACGCATTACACAGATCCTTCACTCCGGTCTCGCTCCGTCGCCATTCCGGAGACTCGTGCAATCCGCACATCCGACAGCACTCCACGTCCCCAGGCGGTCGAACGAGAGGTCGAGAGGTAGTTCCTCCAGGACTCTTCACGTCGCCATACATATCTGAAGCGTGGGATGCGGGAGTCGGATAGACGGCTTCCGGGACGTGATGAGTTTGAGGAGGTGGGTGAGCTGGATATGGCATGCTCTCAATGTGTTGCTCCTCGTACTCTTCGCGGTCGCGCTTCATGAATGGACTTGATCTCGGCCACTCGGATGCTGGACGTATTGACCACTCCTGCTGCGGTGTCATGAGAGCGTAGCTTCCCGGTGATCGAGGCGAGAGCTCCACCTGCTTCGTGTTTTGGAAGCATGAGAAAACAAGGGTTCCGTAGGGTATGAAGACGCTCGTGACGTGTCGATATGTCCCCTCTGACGTGATCGAATGTTTCGCTCCGAATCGGGTCGTGCAATTCGTCCGCATCTCGTCCGGTCCGGTCGCAAGCTGGCTGGGATCCATATCGACCCCTCGCATCAGGTCGGAATATTCCTCGGTCTCATAAAGCCCATCAAACTTGCTCAAGAGGCCATGCGGTCGGGGAGGGGGCCAGGAGAAGACGAGTGAGTTGGGTCGGGTGGGTGATTTGGCGGTGGTGTGGAGTTGGAAGATCCGGGTTGGAGGGAAACGGGACGGTGGGGGAAGGGGTATTTGGGAGGAGACGTTGATATGCAGTGCTTCGATTTGCTACTTGTCAGCAGAGTTCGGGTTGGGGATCACTCACATCTTCGCCCATATTGCCCGTCCCGCAGAAGTTGGACCACTCCTCGTTCTGCCGTCTCGGGTCATTATTGCCCGCTGGATCCTTATCTCGTATTGCATGGAAGAACGCCAGGAGTATCCCGTCCGCGACCTATCTGCAGTCAGGGCCATCTTTCGAGCGGGACGTCCGACTGACCCAGTTGAGGACGAGATCCAATATGAGGTACTCGTCGTCCTCCACGAACGTCGACGCATCATACGGGATATCCACGTCCTCCGGTGCACATCCCAGGACCTTCCGCACCCGACTCAGCCTCGCATACCGCATCCTTAGGAAGGTATCAGCCCTGCCTACCTCACCTGGGCCGTACTCACCTCGTAACGCTCCCTTGCAGATCATCCGACGCTATAGCATTGGCCAGATCTCTCCTCGCCTCTGCTCATCAGGCCTGCTCTACTCAGAGGGGACTCACGTTCCCGCTCCGCCGGATGGATGAACTCAATCACTCCTCTTCCCAAGAAATCGATCTTCTGCTTTGCGAGATGGGTGGATAGGACGGGGTCAGGATGAACGAAGACGAGCTCGAGTTTGGATCCGGAAACAGCGGGATCCGGGAAGAGAGGTGTCAACAGCGACCAATAGCATCGCACCCCGCCGACACGCTAGTCATCCAATCAGCTGCATCTCCTGCATGGTGATAGGCTTACGGGTACGACAGGGGGACGAGGCGTGCTGGACGAGGCGACGGCGCCAGAGTTCATATCCCGCGTGGTGATGACGAGATGATTGTTCCGGAGTTTCGGGTCGTCGATCGCTCCTTCGATCGCTGGGCGCTTAGGTTCGATCACTCCCGACATCCCCATTGAGAGATGAGCTCGGATCAGTGAAAGTCGCCGAGGACAACGCCCAATTCCTGGTCTAGATTGAGCTCCTCTTGTCCCGGGGGATGGCGAAATGCATCAACTAAGTGATGCTTGTAATCGCCCCAAGCAGATGATGAAGCCTTTTCTCAGGCACTGAACCAGCGGATCCCACCGTTTGCAACTCTCTTGTCTTTGGGGAACTTCTTTAGTGATCTAGCGGTCAATCCACGTCCTGTTGTCAACCCAGTAAGATTCACTATGCTCGACCTGACAATCCTTTAAAGCGTAGCGAGCCAAGCGGCGGATCGTATACCATGGCCATCAAGGGCATAAGGTAAATATACCCTTCGATACCTCATCCCCCGGTGACTGACGTCCCCAGCGCTTTCCTGGAGGACAGGACCGCATATACTCCTCCTCCACCCAGGCCACATCTTCTGCACACCTCCATCAAACACCACCTCTCGACCGAGGTCGAGTTGTTACAAGCCTTGTGGAATCGCTCAAAGCATCAACATCGCTCGCAGCTATTTCTCCGGCGTCTTCGAGGCGTTCTCAGACTCGGTCGGCTCGTCCAATCTCTCCTGCTGGATGCGAAGGGGATTGCACGGCTATCTCGTCTGATCCCTAAGGTCAGGCTTCGCTGCTCCGAATCCCCATGATTGAGGAGATTGATCTTCATCCAGTTTGTAACCGCTTTAATCGCCGCGTCAGATTCGACATCCCAAGTGGTCGAGCTCCATTACTTCCTCCCTCTCCACACGCTCCTCATCGGGATCTACGCCAGACTCTTCGCCACGGCATCGAACATCGCTGGTTCCCTTAACCTCGACATGGGATACATCCTAGCTGGTCGATCGAGCTCTAGACCACGTCGGCCTCAGAAGAGGAGAATTGAGAAGCAGCGATCAGAGCCGACGGATGGAGTCGCGACGGAGATGATCGTAGGTGGGATGGAGATAGGGACGAAGATCGCTCGACCCTTGATAGTCGTCGACCCAGTCCCAGTACCATCCTCCTCCCCAGTGATCGTGGCCTCCTCCTCGGCAGGTGATGATGTCGAGATTGTCCCATCCGTCGAGGAATCCGGGATTCCCCATGATCTCACTCCCCACAACCCGGAACCGACTCAATGTACCCATGCAAACGACGATATCAATCGAGAAAATCGACCACAGCCTGAAGCGGCGAAGCCCTCACGACCGGGCAGGAAGAGAAGAACAGACGAGATGGACGACATTTTCGGCTTTTGAAGCTGATCTCAGCCCTCATGCGATATACGATATAGGCATCGCACCAAAGTCGAAGCGGACGACCGGATAAATGACGGCAAGCTTCGATCTGTCGATCGGACGGAGAAGGCGGGTCCTGAGAAAGGAAGGCGGAACTCTTTCGATCTCATACCGCCTTGGGAATGGACGCGGGCTTTCGTTCTGCTGAAAATGATTGAGCGATGCATTCTGTTCAGGTCCGAAGGGCTTGTTCCAGCCGTCTGATCATCTCGACAAGATCTCTCCCTCCAGCTCCACCGGCTTCCAAGGCAACACGCAACTGCTCTTCCTCCTCCTTGGACAGCTGTCCGACGGGCTGCAACGTCCAGGACACGATTCTTGTGAAGCTCGGAGGAGCCTCAGAAGTGCCGACGACGAAGATGAGGGTGCGGATTTGATCATCTTCAGTTGAATGCGGTAAAGGAAGGGCGACACGGATGGTGCTTTGCTGCAGCGTAAGGGTCAGGGGGATGGCTGCAGGGGCTTCAGGGGTCTCAGCGGTTGTGCCGGTAATCACATGAAGACAATCTTACCGCCCATGGGGTCGTCGATTTCATCCATCGAGTCTGCATCTTCGCTTTCACCATCCTCTTGCTGGTCGTCTGCTTGATCCAGCAAGCTCGGTCTGAAGACGCTACAGAACAGCTGATTCAGAACGACCTGGTCCCTGAGCGCCTGCATCATCTTGTCAGCGCCTCTTGCACGTGAGATAGCTGAAGCAGATGCAATATCATTGAGAAGCACTGACCGCTATCAAGCGCTCAAAGTCCGTCCAGGTTGGCGATATCCCGAATCTCGCTGCGATGAAACCCGCAGGACCCGGTTGGGCCATGGCCCATCGCTGAGACAAGTTGGCAGCCTGACCCTTCGTGGATGTGGGTCGGGCAACGAAGTCGGATTTGTAAGGAAACGCAAAGGCGCTCGAGTCTCGCGAGGAGGTATGTCCGGTCATTGAGGCTTGCTGAGTGTACTGATTGGGTCGGATCAGCTCGCAACAATGATTGAGGGAGAACTCACGATGAGCTGCTCGAGCTTCACGAGTGCGTCCCATGATCCCGCCGACTCCTTCTCTAGCTCGCGTTGGGAGAGCCAGCTCGCTCTGACCCGTAGCCCTCCTAAGGTATCGCCGGATGCTCTGCCGCTTGCCTCGTCGACGTATTCCAGCACCCATGATCCGCTGAGCCACGGTTTCTCGTCTACGATCATGTCCTTGGATCTCATCTGTGGCACGGGCGCAATCTCGCCGTGTCTCGAGGGTCGCAGCCGAAAAGCTGGATTCGGCGCTTCGAGGGATGAGTCCAGTAGACGGAATGTGGGAAAGATGGAGCTAGGCTCGGTTGTAAACAGCAGGGGAGACCTGCGAAGCGTACCATTCAGTCTAGATTCAGCTGGCAGGAAGGAGTAGATGACTCACCCCAGCACCCTACTCGCCGCGTCTTCGAGATCCGCGAAGATATCCGGCGCCTTCCCCTCTCCCATCGCAACCACCAGGTCATCCAACATCTTCAGCTCCCCCAGCTCCCCTTCCAGACCCCTAATCAACGCCTCCAATCTCCCTCCTCTATCCCCCTCGTTCCAAGCATCCAAATACCCCTCCAACCTCCCCCTAAGTACCCCGGCAACCCAATCACTCTTCCCGGTCGCCCCGGTTGGACCCACATGATTCGCGGTAAGCTTGCTAAGTCGGACCCGACCTCGTCCTTCCATACGCTTGTCAATGTCGACGTCCTCGTCATCATCGTCGTTGCCAACTGCGTCCGTCTCGAGGTCGACGTCGACGACGAAGCGGTTTCCGGCGAGGGCTAAGGAGGTCTTGAGTAACCCGAATTGCGAGTCTTCGAGGTATGTCTGGATGCTAAGTGTTCGAGCCAGGACGGTGAGGAGCTCAATCGGTGGGAGGAGGACGAGCGGAGTTGGGAGCAGGGGATGTTTGCCCCGAGGAGCGGGAAGGGAGGAAAGGGATGAGGTCAGATGGAGGAGGGATGACTGATGGGTAACGCTGGAAGAGGATCAGCGATCCAACCAGTGGTAGAGGAAATTGCAGCGTACACCTCTTTGAGCGCCCTAGCGAGTTTGACCCGCTCCCTCTCCTCCTCCTTCCCGCCTGTTTTAACGAGTAATCCCTTGGCGGCCTCCACAGTCTCCCGAAGCTGCCTGAGGATATCGAGCTGAGCAGAAGGATTGAGGGGAATCTCGCGGGCTTTGCCCTTCCATGATGCGGACGGCGAGGGGGCGTAGGGGTGGAGGTATGGGAGGCTGAGGTGAGGATGAGCGAGTTGATGGGATTGGAGGAGCGTGTGGAGGTGAGACAGGATGGTCGGTGTGGGTTTGGCAATTGAGGATTCTGGGTAGGGCATCTAGTTGGTTTGCAGAGAAGGAGTTCAGAATTTCAGGACGGTTTTCATATATGCATATGCTAGGAGGTTTGCTGCGATGATTTATGTGCCTATGGCTATGCTACTCTCCTCTCGCCCATCGGGATTATCCACATCTCGGTCGTTCGCCAAGTTCGTCCATACTTTGACCACATCGACCTCCGATTCCAGCAGATCCACGACTCTCAAAATGGACTCCGCCTTCTCCTCATCTACATCATCGGCAGCCAACGGGTCTGTAGGGATGTACGCGAGCTCGGCAGAGCGTACTCGATATGCGGAGTCGTGAGGCGGAGATGAGAGGATGTTTGTCAAGCTGTAGAGCTCGGTAGGTTGGGTGTAGATCTGAATTTGTGAGCACAAACGGAGAACGGAAGGGATTGAACTTACCTCGAACTCGGTCCCTTCGTCACCCTCCATCTCTCTCACATCCTCCGCTCCGCCTTCCACGGCGATATCCAACAGACCGTCATAGTCCACACCTCCGCCCGGTAATGCCGGATTAACCACGATCAAGCCTTTCTTTTCAAACATGAATGCTACGGGAGCGACACGGCATCTGATCATACCTCTCCGTCAGTCCTGATTGAAAAGGATGGATAGCGAGCCATACTTGTTCTTGTTGAGCACTTCTTTGACTCGGGAAAACGTTCGTGAATTATTATCAGTCAAGCATTCTCTGTACATCCATCAGTATGAATCTGTCAAATCGCCCCCACTAACGGACATTATGTAGGCTTCCTTTCCTCCTGGTCCCATCGCTTCATAGGTGACACTCCGGCCTGTCCCGTCCGTCGCGCTCTTCGCCTACTCACCACCATCAGCAGAAAATCAGAGTTTATAACGAGGACGAGCTCGAGCGAATATTCCCTCGATCGCAGCTTTGGTGACACCTCCTTCCTTAGCTTTCGAAACAGCCAGAGCAAGTCGTTGATTGACGAGCGGGTCCGGGGAGTTTGGCGGTCTCAAGGCGAGAAGGAGATCCTGAACATAAATCAGCTCAGAGGATGAACAAGGCGGCGGGCTTGGACATACATTGGTCAAGCGGGAAAAGAGGGCGCTCCGTTGAGCGTCGAGCGCCCCCTTCTTGTGTCGGATCTTGGACCAGCGGTTATGTCCGGAATGTCGACAGTGGGAGGTGCATAGTGAGCGGGTCAGAGACGGGAGGAGCTGGTCGCGCGGATGAGAGGCGACCGGTCGAAGGGATTTGGCATTGGCAAGGACGGTTCGGGATAGGGAGAATCGAGAGGGACCAGCGACAGCTGACGCGGAGGAACGAAGCTGTATGCTCCTACATGACATGATGGGAAACCTGAAGCAAAGGGGGATGAGCGATTGCTGGCTGAAGGACATGAATTGTTGAGGATCAACCACCTTTTAAGTAGGTATTATTAAGACGTTGTAGAAGTATGATGCATAGTATAGTTGAATGTCCGGAATGATGGGGAAGCTGCCAACTAGGCCTGCTGGGAGCTAGATAGGCGGAAAAGTCCCACGCCTCTCAACATAAATCTTCCTGGGGACGCCTACATTCTGGAAAATGACTCCTCTGATTACGTAATCACTCTAAATTTTATCGCACCAGGGATAGGCGTTCGATCTCTGTCGGAGCCTTGCTGAGCTCATCTTACACTGGTAAACGCCGATCAGGACAATAATCATAAGCGCGAACATCGACAGGTCTCGGATAGGCACGGGCATCCGGTCTTTAACCGGTCCTCGATTTGTTCTATTTCTGTCGACATCAGCCATGCCGACCGGTCTGATCGTGGCGTCATTCGACAAACGTCGCGATGCCAGGAATGACCTCGCAGGCCAAAATGCGCCCCTCTCACTTAAGTGAGGGCAAAATCCTTCCGAAGACTGGACGCCACATACTCATCAGACAGTACGACTTCATCGGTTGATCTCGGATAACCTCTCCCCTTGATTTTGTATCCCGGGTCACTGAAATGTACCGTACCTCAGTCGTCCGGTATCCCCGGGTTTTCCTAGCTCATTCTCAAGTGATTCCGCTGATCGAACTAACATGGTCAAAGCGTTACGGTATGGTATGAAACTTCTCAGGGATTGTCCATCATCCCGCTCATTCCGCAGCTAACCGGAGAGAGACAAGGTCGCCCTGCTGGATCATGATCGTCGCACCAGGCGATTCCGGGAACTTTTCTTGACTTACGGCTCGCTTACCTCATGGTTCGAATCCTCATGTTATGCCGTCAACCTGAAGATTCAAAGCTGTCCGAGAGAGCGGAATCCCAGATGAGCTCGCTTTCCAGGCGTTCCCGTTGACGACATCCCGCGCCCAAAGATAAGGATCCTCCAGAATGGGGTTGTCGGCATGGGGGATATGACTATGCAAACAAAAGGTCAGTGGGCGTTTTCGACAGCCTTCACCCGCTTGTCGTCCACCGTTACCCCAGCCCGCATATTGTCACGATCTCACCACCTTCTGTACTCTGTCTCAACTGTCCTTTCCTTGTCTTCGAAGTCTCTCAGCATTTCTCGTCAACATGAGATCTTTCTTCCTGCTCGACCGCTAACGTCACCGGGAGCCCCAGCCTTGAGCACTCATTGACGATCGCAAGACGGCAACCTCAACCGTCAATGGTACGCAAGCAACTTGAGTGACTTAAGTCTCGCTGACGGTCCCAGCGAGCACCTCCTTCTCAGGCGAGACGTTCGTGGTTGTTTGGGCATGGTTGGATCGTGGCCTGCTCTTGGGAAAACCGGTGGGACAAACCCGAGTCGAGAACCCTGTCTGTCCTAACAACGAATGAAAGAAAACGAAAGCAAGCGGGGAGGGAGGGATGGGAGCGCGCGAACGACTCGCAGAGGAGGATGCTTGGCAGGGGGGGTGAAAGATGTTACATCAGGCTCCATTCCCCTTTCATCCGGTGCCCTTCGTCCGTGGTCACGTGACTGCCAACAAAGGGAGGGTTTCTCTCCTTTTCTTTAGGTTTTCAATCAAAGCACATTCCGCCCGAGATCCGGGGTGAATTGCGGGTAAACGCCGCTACGACGATCCCGTTCAGGCCTTCTGAAACCTCTTTCTCCCACATCGTTTCCGAACCCATCCACCATCCCCTTCATTCACTCCTCCCGCTATCACCTTTGGTCTTCACCTTATCCGCCTGTCTGAATGAATAAGGAATGGACCTGGACGATATTTATGCGCGTCGGATTGATTCTGGATTCTGGACCGAGACAGATGAAGGGGATGACTCATGACTCACCGCCACGCCCTCGGGGCCCAAGGCCTACTCACGCTACTCTTCACTAACTCGTGTATACTCGCTCCCGCATGGCGTAGCCCGTTTGTCGGGACTCAAGGTGAGTATGGCCTTCGTTGGGTTTGGTAGCAATATAAGTTGGCGCTAATTGGGATGAAACCAGGTCAGACGTGAAAGCATGACACGATGATCTCCTCTACGATTCGCGAAGGGCTCGACAAATCTTCTTCCATACGAAGATGACACCTTCGAGTGAGATGGAGGTCGACCTCAGCTCGCCTCAAATACCTCCCTGGCCAGCCAAGAAGCTTTCCGCACAACGATCGGTATAATTCCTCGAGAGCACCTACATCAACTGGGCTCGACCCATCAGGAGAGAGCGAGATCATGAGGATCCACCAGGTGAGTCCACTCTCCCGAGCCCCGCTGATGACAGTATGCATCTTTGGCGAGTCAGCTACAACGTAGTCGTCGACTAAACCGAACCCACACGACTCCCCTACCATCCCCAAAATCCTTCTCCTCATCCGACGAGGAACCTCTCACCCCGTCGTCTACCATGGTAGGTAACATCTGCAAGTTCAATGACCGCGATTGGAGACTCGCGAGTCCCGGTAAAGGCCTAGGCGTATCTGGCGGGACGGAATGGGATACACCGCTCGCAGACTATTTCGACCAGAGCGATATCGCTTCCATCTCGACTGCCTCGACCCCCACTTCGACGCCTATATCCAACCGATCACGGATCCTCTGCATCTATCAGATCTCTCTCATCCCCGGCCACGCTCGACGAGCTCCGATCTCTCCGCCATGCAGCACTGGCGCTCGAGAAGGAAGACCGGCGACCATCCGGCCTACATCCGGCGGACAAAAAAGTCAAGCGCAAGGCAGTACCCACCTTCAAGCCTTCTGAGGTCTCCTCCCGTCCCTCATTACTGCACGGCCTACCGGCATTCGGAAAATGGCGATCATTCTACCAGAATCGCCCTGCAGCATTCTCCGTCATCGAGCTATCCCCTCGTACAGTCTCACTATCGTTCAGCGTCCCTCCTCGAATCGCCTCCCACCGCTCGGAATCGTCCTCGTCCTCGTCGTCATGGTCGGATCCGCCTATCACTCCTATTTCCGAACAGGAGGCTTTCATCGATCAGCTGGAGTTTGGCCTGCGCCGACTGGGACAGGGGATGACGGAGCAGAGGGTTGAGGTGGGGTTAAGTACTTTGGGATATGGGTCGAAGCATAAGCGGGGTCTATCGCGGTTCTTTGGGGGCTGAGTGGGTCGACTTTGGGCTTCATTGGACAGTTTGTTCGAATGCATTTAGTCGTTGTCCATTCTTCACCTGTGAACTGCGTGTTTCATTATTCATGTTGGTCCGCGCCGAGGCATAGCGTGTACTCGTATGATCGGCTGCATACTTGGTCTATTTAAAGTCCATAATTGTCCGTCCAGCGGGACTTGCGTGATTGCGTGTCCTACTACTATCTGAGGTCAAAAGGCCAGCCCCACCTCCGATACCTGCTCCATCTCCGCGACCGTCTCCATCTCCGCACTCAGCATCACCTCCATCATCACCGCCCGATCCCCAATCACCGGAGTGAGCGAGATGATACTCGCGGTATGCAGATCATCGTCACTCGCTTCAGACGCCAAGCTGATACTATCCCGATCTCGGTGGGTCGGGAGTTCCACACTGCTCGATGGACTGTGGGTGAGAGTGAAGATCCCTGATGTGGGTGAGTTGGGATGGGCGCGGGCGGCTCCGTAGAACGCGACGCGGTGGTTCACGCAGGGTGGGGCTGTCTGTTGTGTTCGGGGAGCGGCACCATTGGTGAAGCTTAGATCGAGAGGTGGGGGTCGTCGTCGTGGCGATAGCGGGGCAGTCGTAGTGATCGAGCTGGTCTCGGGCATGTCGAAGCCGAGACCTAGTCCAAGTCCTAGCCCGAGAGCAGACTTGTTCTCCAGCCCAAAACCTAATCCCGGATTCTCGTTGTCCGTTGGAGACACGATGTTGTTGTCCGAGAGCGACGCCAGCATGGATCCGAGAGCCTCCTCGACATCGGGGAACGACATGAGCGAGGAGTTCGACGCGGATGAGGGCATCGAGTCTTCCGAGCCGGACGACGGCATCGAATTATGCGATTCCAGCGATGGGAGGGACGGGAAGGACTCGAATGGGGGGGAGGGAGGGGAAGGTGGCAGCGGGTCAGACGGTGGCAGCGGGTCAGACGGTGCCAGCGGTTCCTCGAGGGGTAGTGAGACGTCGGTGTGGAATGGTGAGAAGTCGAGATTGATATCGATGCTGGGTAAACCATGTCCAGGTGCGGGTAGGTCGAGGGGTATATCCTCCATCTCATCGATCTTCACCGCCTCCTCCAGTCCACCTGAGAACCGCTTCCGTCGAGGAGCGACCCATGTACCGGAGAACTCCTCAGAGTTATCTTGAGGAGTCGCAGGGATTATGTTGAGCATCGGAACGCCAGAGTCGCGGAGTGTCGATGTCGAGTCGGAGCTTGGGAAGAGGGAGGAGTTACGGGTTGGTCGAGCGCGGTATTCCGGCATCATGGGAAGTCGCTCGGGGAGTGTGCTGGTGCGGGTGACGGAACGGGATCGCTCGTGTGTCGGTCGATAGGGGGACGGAGGAGGCGGGGCGCGAGTCTGCATGGACGAGACGTAGGCTTTAGGAGGGGTAGTGACGTGTGATAGCAAAGGCGGGGTGGACAGTGCGGTCGCAGCTCGGGTGCGATTCTGAGCACCGAAAGACGAGGCTGCCGGGGAAGTCGGTCTCGATGACCTCCGCGCAGGCGATGGCGCTCTCGGGATCGCCACCGACCTCTCGAACGCGGGCTGATGGTCATACTGGCTGACCACCACCGCAGGAGTCTGACGCCCTCCTGCAAATCGTATGTTCGGTCCACCCATATCATCGGGGTGAGCCTTGAGGATCGGTCTCGGTGCTTCGGTCGGGAAGACCGGACGAGGTCCATCTGTCGAGGTCGATCGTTTCTTCCAGAACATCTTGAATCCGGCGTTCGGTGCCATGGAATCGCCCGTCGAGGGCGGCGCGGGTAGTGATGTGTTGATGGTCTGTTCTAGTCGGAGCTCGAGGGGAGTCGAAGGGGGACCCGGTCTGCGAGTATGGAGTTTCCCTTTCGATGCTTTTTGAGTCAAGGCGAAGGGCATGGCAATGCAATGTCGAGGGAGATTATGGCGTTGTCAAAACGAGTGTGTTCTTGCTGTTGGGGAAACGAATGACGATGTTTGTCCTGTTTGTGTTGGCTACATGAGAATGCGAAGAGAGGAACAAGCCATGCTAGCCAGCAAACTATGTCATCACGATATCGACCGGGCAAAACACCCAAACGGAAACGGGCCGGGGCGAGCGGTGACGATCGGAGAATCGGTAACCAGCGCGTGTGACTGAAAAAAGCCAAAAAAGCAGTCACGTCGATCCTCGGGTGCTCAACCCGGTGTCAAATTGTTTCATCGGTTGAGACATGTGTTCCTTGTTGCGGGGAGTCACCAGGTACAGAAGTACATGCGTGCCAATCACGGCGTCTTTGGGGGTTCCAAACATTCTCAGGAACTTGGCATGCAACCTGGCATCAGTGCCGAGGCACTCTGCTGCCCGGGATGCTATGACGTCGTCGTATTGAGGATGAAATATCCGGCTGCATGGCGATGCCAAATGCAAATCTAGCAGACTGAGGTATTATGACGGCCAAGGATACAGGGGAACCACCACCTGACTGAACCAGAATATAGCAATACGGATGAGATGCTGCGCTATCGCACGAAGCACTTGTACTACGATAATCAGCATGAGCATCGCTTGAATATTTATAGCTTACCGTAGCCCATGCTCCCAATAGCGCAAAGGCCGCGAGACATCCCAGGATCCCGCCAAACCACGCATACTGCCCCAGTCAGCTCGAATTTCTGTAAATTTGGTACACTGACACCCTCGCTGATGTCCTGCCCCGGTACATGGACGTTCATTCCCCAAAGACCGGTCACCAAGTTCATGGGACTGCGTCCATCAGCAGCGTCGTGAAGGTAAATTGAGGTGACTGACATCAGCACCGTACCCAAGGCTGTGAGCTTGCTGAACGAGCAATCAGCACTACCTCTCGCGGAGAAGGTTCGACGCACGATAGCACATCATTGATTTGGTTGTTCGCGTCGGTCATCTCGATCGAGATTTGTGCGAGGTAGTTGGAGTGTGACCGGGAGAGGATCTTCTCGTAGTGATTCAAGTTTTGGGTCATGGTGATCAAGTGATCCTGCGCGGGTCAGCGGGCCAGTCTCAAAAGGGCACATCAGGCATACCTGGATATCGGACAGGTAGAGACCCTGAGATTCCGCTGTCAGCGCCGTTTCTTAAACAGCATTCGGTCACTCACGATGTCCGATTTCGGCGCGACCAGCCATTGTTCGTTACCTACCGCCTGATCAGCTGGGTCATACCGCTTGAATCGCACTCACATCGCTTCGCCAGGCCCTTGACGACATCCGCCTTGTTCCCCATCAACCGTAGCAGCCCCATTACCTTCTTTCGACATGTGCCGATTCTGCTCAATCAGCCTCATCCCGAACACTTGCTCACCTCCTCAGCATATCGCTCTGCTCCGCCTCTTTCAGGATCAAAACAAGCTCATCGATACTGTCTACCTCGTATTCGATACTCTGGATAAGCGGTCCGAAGGCATCGGTGATGTCGTCGATGAGCGCGTATGAGATCCAGTCGGATGTGACGGAGATGTAGTCTTTCAGATGCTTTATCCGGCGTCGGACATTCTGAGGGTGGGGTGTGCCCCGGAAGTGGAACTGTGCGGAACTTCAGCAATGATACCCGAATGATACCCCGAGGAGACATAAGCTCACGCTCAAAGTTCCTTCTCGGAAAACGATGATGTACATGTTGAGCGGTTCGAGGTAGGTCTGGCTGTAGGGGTCCTGGTCGAATGATCGGAAACAGACGAGGTAGTAGTTCCGGAAGAGCTCGATCTTTTCGCGTGTCTCCTCTAGGAGGATATCCTCTGTTGTCAATGGGTGGATCCCGAATACCTGCTGTCAGTGATGTCCGATGACACGACTCACCTTCGACAGCATCCGCATCTCCTCATCTGTTGGTGACAGCACATCGAGCCAGAATGTAAAGGCTTCTGGATCTTCCTCCGCGGTGCCATTCGGCGGTCCCCCTCCAGCGCCATTGCCTTTCGACGCAGCGCCAGCGGCTCTCGCCAGCATGCTCAGTTTCGCTCCCTGTCCTGCACTTTCCTGCCCAGTGGGCGTTGTTGACTCTGTTTCTCGCGGGGTTGTGCGAATGCTCCCATAGTCCGTACCTTCCGGGTTGCTAGGTCGGTCATCCTCCATACCCTCGTTACGACCCTTGAAGAGGTCCTCGAACGTTTGCCCTTCAGCAGGGAGCTCCGCGAGGCTCCGCGCGTGGATAGTGACAGGTAAAGCATTGGAGTAGAAGGAGAAGCGGTACGGTCGATCATGGCCAGGGGCTGCATCGGTGTATGTTGCGAACCCGTTGCCATTAGGACCAAGGTGTTTCGGCTGCCTCGCTGCTTTGAACGGCTGACCTCCCTCTCCCGTTTCGTTCTCTGCCGCGGCTCCTTGTGAACCAAATCCCTCAAACAGAGCGAGCTTGCCCTGCCGTCGATGCACGGGGTTAGACTGGGATAGCTTCCTCTGTCGACGTCGGTGAAACCCTTGCTGACTGGAGCCCAGCTCGGCTTCTTTTGGCGAAAATGCCGTCTCGTGATCATCCCCAAACGCTGACATCGGGTTGGTACGGTCCATGACGGTGTCGTAGCTAGACGGGATGGCATTTCCTTGATCATTTGCGGCCAGATCACCTCTGCCGTTGGGAATATATACCTCGGGTCGATCACCCGGTCCCACATCCCTCTCCCTCTTCGCAAAGTCCTCCATTGCGCCGAAATCAAACACATTCCGAGTCGGACCTTGATGTGGACCGGGATGCCGGTGTTCCATTCGAAGGCGGGGGGACCCCGAGTCTTCGTCTGAGCCTCTACGACGAAGTAACCTAGCATGTGAGTCGTATCCGCTGCTCCCGCCCACGCTCTCCACTGCATGATCGGCCCGCTCCTCCTCCTCGGCATGGTAATGTGCCGGTCCATGCCCGTCTTCCGATTGGCCATCATGATCGCCACGGAAGCCTGACTGTCTTGCACGGTCCATCTCCGCTTCTTCCGCATCAGAGAGCATAGGGAAGGCACCTTCATCGATGGGAGAAGTGGATGGGAAATGCATTTGAGAAGGTCGACCGATCCCGGGTGAAGGTTCAGGCGCAGCCATGGACCCACTTCGAGCTCGGGCTGAATCGTCAGCAGAGCCTTGCAACAGGATGACCTACACATAGACATGGCCGACTCGATGTCCTGCTGCATCTGCCTCTCCCTCGCTCCTTCCGGATCATCGCGATAGCTTCGGCCCGTTATTGATTGCCGATGAGCATGAGGCTGTGGAGGGCCGAGCGCTCGAGAAGGAGACAGCGCATTGGGTGATCCAATGTTGACGGAATGAGAGCGATTGGGCGTGGGAAGATGAGGGTCAATCTGGATCTGTCGAGGGGAAGTCGGTGTCATGGCGGGATGCGGTTGGAGTGTGAATTCGCGTTGTAGGTATGTTGCTTTTCAGACGATCATATGGATCTGTTGCGGCGATTGCTTGTGACTCTATGCCGTTTGGAAGCGGAAAGCGAAGATACGAAAGGGAATCAAGTGAGCGATAAGACAGTGACGTTGGTAATTTCCTTGGCGGGACCCTGCTGTGTGGCAAACTTCCCTTTATGCAGGCTTTTACACGTACAACAAGACCTCAAACACGATTACCTCCGATCCCCACCGTATCGATAGACGACTGACCAATCTTCCTCCCGGCGCGCAGAGTCTCAGAGACTGACCAATGAAAGGGGGAATGGCCGAGATCCTGTCTCTCGAGTGATTAGCGTCATAGCCGGGTGCTCAGCACTTTAGCACAAAGACCACTGCGATCCATAATTACCTCGCCTAGGTCTGCGGTTCTTCGGTGCACACGATCGGGATGATTCAATTAGCAGGGTTTGTGTGATCTCTGACGGATCTGTAGCCCTCGCTGCGCCTCCGAATACGGAACAAGCAGGATCACTTCTTGTTGCGTCGCTATGGGTGGACTGAAATAAATTCGAAACCCGCACTTCCGCGGTTGCTCTCATGAGTATTTTGACCGCTGCAAAGCTCTTCTGGCTGATCAACCCCTAAAGACTCCTTCCAACGGCGTTGCATTTCTTCACTCAATGCCTCTCGAGAGACAAGAACGTAACCAGATTCCTAAGCTAGGCTGCTGCTGGGTTTCATGGTTCACGATACGCACGACGTCCCAATAACCCTGATGTCCGGACCTGGATCATTTGGGAAGATCCCTATAATCATAGCATAGAGGTCTATGAGGATGAATACACGCAAGCGGGGCGGATTAGGCCTACGGTAGAGAAGAACGTAGGCGCCTCAATGAGAAAGTGGTGCCTACTTTTCTACGCGTTTCATCGCGGGCCGTTTCCCTGAACGCGTTTCACCGGCACACCAGGGAATCCGAATCCTCGTTGTTCAATCACATTCTCACAAGAGCTGGGCTCACCATCACAAATCATCACAATCATTTGATCATCTCTTTTCACTGAGCATAGCGGGACTTGGGAATTGAATCTGTACTCCTTTGTTCTCCTAGAGCATCCTTTGGTCGGGAGACATAGTTTATCTTGGCGCGCGGTCAAATTCATCGACATCAGTCCATCGATATCAGTCTTCTCTACGGACGCCAACCGTCTCGCCATGTCATATTACGATGACCGACTGTCTCCACGCCGTACGATTCTCACACCATACAACCCGCCGGTCGCCGGACCTCCGGTCACTCCGACTCGACCTCAACCCGGCTACCCAACACAATACTCCAACCCATCGCAGTACTCTCACCCGGGCGACTCGTATTACTCCAACGACATGCACAGGGCAACCTCCCCTTCTCCGTATCAGTCTCATGCGATTGCACCTCTACCGACACCTATTGCCGCTCACGAGATGACCGCATATCATCAGCCGTCACCGATGCAGCCCCGTCCATCCTTCAACTCACAGCATTCCGACTGGGACGATTCCAAGTCGACTACGCACCTGGCATCCCCTCAGAAGGAATGGGAAGTGGACGGCTACGTCCCTCCTGTCCCTCAATCCTATCCGCCTCAACCTTCTCCGCTTCCGACGCCAGGTTATACCGGCACTTCCCACTGGCACAACATGCGGAATCAACTCCTCGAACGCCGCGTCGTTCAGCAGATCCCACTCCACAACGGCAACTTGGTGATGGACGTGCCGGTGCCGAAAGGAGTCACCCCGTCGACCACAGGTCTCGGTACTCAAGAAGACGAGATGACCTCGATGAGGTATTCCGCCGCTACATGTGACCCGGATGAGTTTATGGCGCGGAAGTTCACCCTTAGACCTTACCTTTACGGTCGTCAGACGGAGCTCTTCGTGAGTCCTCTCTGCTCGTGACCTGCTAATACGGACACAGATTGTCATGACGATGTACAACGAGACATCCGAACTCCTCTTGCGCACACTCAACGCGGTGATCAAGAACATAGCTCATCTCACAACCCGCGATCGCTCCAAGACTTGGGGACGGGAATCATGGAAGAAGGTAGTCGTGTGCATCGTTGCGGACGGACGAAAAGTGGTCGACCCAAGGGTCCTCAAAGTCCTTCAGCTCATGGGGGTGTACGCTGAGGGAGTGATGAAGGACACCGTAGCGGGCAAGGAGACGCAGGCGCACATATTCGAATACACGTCGCAGGTCGTCGTGTCGCCGACCGGTGATGTCGGGTTTGGCTCCGTCCCGGTGCAAATCATGTTCTGCTTGAAGGAGCAAAACAAGAAGAAGCTCAATAGCCACCGATGGTTCTTCAACGCGTTTGGATCCCTCATCAAGCCGAACGTCTGCGTCCTATTGGATGTGGGAACGAAGCCCACCGGGACCAGCATATACGAGCTGTACAAGTGCTTCGAGAAGCATCCCAACGTCGGTGGTGCCTGTGGCGAGATCTTTGCCGATACCGGCAAATTTGGCAAGCTGCTCTGGAACCCTCTCGTCGCTGGGCAGAATTTCGAGTACAAGATGTCCAATATCCTCGACAAGCCGTTCGAGTCGGTATTCGGTCTCATTTCCGTCCTTCCCGGCGCCTTTTCCGCTTACCGCTATGCGGCCGTCTCGAATCATGCCGATGGGACCGGTCCTCTCGCTGCGTACTTCCACGGCGAGATGATGAACCTCCCGGGTGCCTCTGCATCCATCTTTGACAGGAACAAATTCCTCGCCGAGGACCGGATCCTCGCTTTCGAGATCGTCGTCAAAACGAATGCTCGTTGGAGGTTGCAGTACGTCAAGTCAGCGAGAGCAGGGACGGACGTACCCAGTCGAGTGCCTGAATTCATCTCACAGCGCCGCAGATGGCTCAACGGCTCGATCTTCGCTGCCACTTACGCGATGGTATCGTTTTGGCGAATTTGGACATCGGGGCACGGCTTCATCCGCAAGATCATGCTCATGTTCTTGACTCTCTACAATCTCGTCAATCTCATCTTCAACTTCCTATCCGTCTCATCGTTCTACCTCGCATTCTTCTTCCTCATCGACTCGTCTATCTCCGGAGACAAAGATCCTTTCGGCGGCGCAGGCGACGAGATCTTCCAGGTCTTCAACAAGGTCTATATCGCCCTCATCTTTATCGTCATCATCTGTTCCTTGGGCAACCGTCCGCAAGGGTCCAATGCTACCTTTACCATCTGGTGAGTCGCTTGTATTGGACCTCGCTGACTTACAGCATCTTAATGTTCGCCATCTGCCAAGGGATCTTGCTCTACTGCGCAGGTTGGACGGTATACCAAGCGGTCCCTCACACTTCCGCTGGATGGGAAGACGTCAAGGGGCTATTCTCAAACAAAACCTTCCTCGATCTTGCGATGTCCTTGCTGGCGACGTACGGCCTTTACCTCGTCTCCTCGATCCTATACTTCGAACCATGGCACATGATCACCTCTTTCGTCCAATACCTGCTGCTCCTCCCATCCTATGTCAATATTCTCCTCATTTACGCATTTTGCAATCTCCACGATGTGTCGTGGGGAACCAAGGGGGATAACGGGGCTGCGAAAGACCTGGGTCAAGCGAAGAAGGTGGAGAAAGACGGGAAGGAGATGGCGGAGGTCGCGATGCCAACGAAGCAGGAGGACGTTGAGGCGTTGTGGCAACAGGCGCGGCAGGAGCTACGAGTACCGGCAAAAGAGGTGCACGAGAAGCGGACTCCGGAGACCAAGCGCAACGACGAGGACCGCACCTTCCGAACCAATGTCGTCCTCCTCTTCTTGGGGTGCAATATGCTCATCATCTTGCTCTTCACTTCGTCGGCATTCACCAAATGGATCAGCTCACATTGGGCCGCCGCGACACAGACCAATTTCAACCCATATCTGGTGAGTGATTGATTGATTCCCCAGACTTTGAAACAGCGCTGACGCGATGCAGACGGGAATCTTCTATTCGGTATTGGTTCTCTCCGTACTGAGATTCGTGGGATGTGTATTGTACCTAGTCTTGAGGTTGTTCGGATATTAAAGAAGGGGAGTCCGGCGCTGGTCTTCGTGTCTTTGTCTTTCATGAAAATCTGGACGTACTCGTACTACCTCCCTCCGGCTCATGAGGCGGAGACCCCAAGTCCCGTGCTGCATTCCGCTGAACAGGGTGTTTGTTCAAACATTACCTCGCACGTTGACGGACTCACGCTTCGATATCGCCTTGCAAGCCTCAAAGCCAGAGTCCTATGCGAAGGACGCCGAAGCAGACTTCAGAAGGATCTAGAGTTCCTGAGAGTACAAAGGGGAAATTGCGTCCTGTCGGTATCGCCCACTCCGAATCAACGAGACAGTCTTTGCGCTTCTCATACTCCTCACTGCGCTTGGCTTCCTATCGCTCCGTCACGCAGGCTACACCGATCTTCTTCCAAGGTTTCAGCCGTTGAGAAGCTGGCGAAGATGGAGGGAAAGCGTACAGTCGGTTATTTCGTTCGTCCACTTCTTCCCTTTGTTGAAATGTCGAGCTGATCGTGCTGATGACCGCAGGTCAACTGGTGAATCTTCCACCTGGCTAGCTCGGAGACAAGTACTGATGTTCTCGAAGGGGAATCTACGACCGCAAATTTCCCCCACAGATGATCCCATACCATCACCTCACACACATAAATTACGCCTTCGCGAATATCAACCGCGAGTCTGGCGAGGTGATGCTCAGCGATACTTGGGCCGACGTCGAGGTGGGCAAGCTCCGTCATCTGGATTAGAGTGGGGGTGACGGCTGGGTAGATTCACTATGAGGGGGATGGGTGGGATGAGCAGGGGACGAATTTGTATGGGTGTTTCAAGGCGATTTATCTGTTGAAGAAGCAGAACAGGCGGGTGTCCTCTGCTTCGATGCAGGGTGATACGCAGACTGAAGAGGTATGACAGGAATCTCAAGGTTCTGCTGTCGATTGGAGGATGGTCATACTCGCCGGTGAATAGAAGACTGGGTGGGACAAGGGAGACCGGCTGGCTGACAACGCGACCCAGAACTTTCCGGGAATCACCAAGTCTCAGTGGAGGACTACATTCGTCAGGAGCGCTGTCAAGCTCGTCGAGGAAGTCGGACTTGATGGGTACGTCAGCTCCCTGCCAAAGGATCGGTGATGACGATCTCCCAGGCTTGATGCAGGTGTCTTTCCCTTTGATGCAAGACCCTTATAGCTGACGGAAATATCCGGATCGATTATGAGTATCCCAAAACGCCTGCAGAGGTGGACGGCTACGTCCAGCTCTTGCGTGAGCTACGTCAAGGGCTCGAGCACCTGGCGCATAGCAAGGGACGTCCGCCTGGACAGTACCAACTGACGTTGGCTGCGCCTTGTGGGACGGAGAATATGGAGGCGCTGAGGGTGAGAGAGATGGATCAGGTATGTTCAAGACCGTAAGGGACGGACAGAAACCTGACGCGAGCAGGTGCTCGACTTCTGGAACCTCATGGTGAGTGTTCGTTCATACGGAAGCGCCAGCTGATACGGACGTATCGTGTAGGCTTATGATGTGAGCGAGTGCACTGTTCGTATCACATTGAGCTGAAGTCCATCAAGTTTGCTGGCTCTTGGGACTCAGTAGCGGGGCACCAAGCAAACCTCTTTGCCGATAAGCCGGACGCAAACTCGGTTGATAAGTCCGTAAAGTTCTATATGAACCAGGGCGTGCATCCTAGCAAACTCGTCATCGGTTAGTCGGCTCAGCTCTTCATCACCGCGCCTGACTCTTGTCCAGGTATGCCGACATACGGCCGGTCTTTTATGCATACCGACGGTATTGGCGCGCCATACTCTAGTGATCAGCTCTCAGATATTCTCGGAAGCTGCTGAAGTCATGGCTAGGCATCGGCGAGGGATCATGGGAAGGCGGAATGTGGGACTACAAAGCCCTGCCTCTGCCCGGCGCCGAGGAGATCAATGATCATCGTCTTGGCGCTTCCTACAGCTATGACCGGTACGTCTGACTGAGGTGCCCCGTGAGCTGCGCTAATCTGATCTGCATACGCAGCAACAAGCGGATGCTCGTCAGCTACGATACTCAAGCCATGGCCACTCAGAAAGCGCATTACATCAACCAGCTTGGACTAGGCGGAGCGATGTGGTGGGAGCTCGACGCGGACAAGCCAGAAGAAACAGGCGGTGCTCTGGTGCGCACCGTGAGGGAGCAGCTTGGCCAATTGGAACGGAGGGATAACGAGCTGTCTTACCCTGGGAGCAGTGAGTCGAGTACGATAGCTGATTGAGTACTGACGTCGGGACAGAATACGACAATCTGAGACAGGGGATGTAGATATACGACGGAGATCTCCATTGATACCCTGCTCGCGATTGTGGAGGACAGTTTGATACCGCTCTGTATTGCTGCAGCGATAAGGAGTACCCGTTGGATACATTACGGATCCAAAGAAAGAGACAAGTCGCGTTTCAAGAAGACCTCAGCTTGGCCTTCCATCCTGGCTAAGCGTTTTGGGTTTCTCGTCGATTCCGGGAGTTCTCACGAGATTTTCACCATCATCCCCTAAAGCATGACAACGCAATATCACGTCTTCCTCCCGCCTCCCACACTCTTTTCCCTGCCATTACCGTCCCCGATATCTGACCACTCCCCACTGCACTTCCACGATCTCCCAGCCCCGCCAAGGCATCAGACCTTCTCTCAATCGTCTCTACCCATTCAACAAGCGAAGATCAGACCACGTCTCTCTGAAATCGGGTCTGAGCAACCTAGAGCTCTCGCGAGTGATGAAAAAGACAGCTTCGAAGCGAGTACTCGGATGGAGCTCAAGCGAGGACGGGAAGAGGTCGATGCATTGGCCGGAGGCGACGGAGAGTTGGGCGATCAGACTCGACGGCGATCCCGAAGGATCGCTCGCACAACAGGTAAAAAGCGGTCCCAAGTTGCGACCCCAAAGCTGATATCGACAATTAGCCTCGCTATTGGGCACCCTCCCCCAGCTGGAGAACACCGAATCCTTCCTCTCACTAAACACGACCACCTCGGACCCCTCCCAGCTCCCACCCACAGCAGCGGGCAACGACTCCGTCTCCCACCTCCCCTGCTGGAGCATACCACTAAGCAAGCTCGTCACCCTCCACTCCCTCGTCCAGTCTCGTCCTCGCTCCCGCACTCGGGATAAGCAGGTAGTCAGTGTTATGGTGTGCGTCATGGCTGTTGAACAACCGGTCCTGAGGCAGCGGAAGGAGGAGAAAGCA
>JAABUH010000349.1_pt1 | contig 69524 bp, 120 predicted proteins | sample 5559121 | NCBI WGS metagenome assembly JAABUH01 (sample SAMN10711871, study PRJNA513364) | rock metagenome | isolation source: Antarctica rocks | place: Antarctica: Victoria Land, Battleship Promontory nord | collected 2015-12-28 | reverse complement strand
TCTCCCTTCTTTACAGACCTACTATCACGTATGCCCTCCCAGATTATCAATTGCATTGCGCTGATCAGGCTCGACTCACAGGTCGACTACCTTGTCAGTGAGTGCTGCCGTACAACTTCGCATTGGAAGACTGTTGACAAAGTCAGTCTCCTTGATCTTTGTGTTCGGCTTCCTTGGTTTCATGATCAGCGGCATAACCAATGTTTATATCAGCGACCACTTCGGATTCGGAATCGTGCGTCCTCTATTCGTTGAATCGGCTTGGAAAGGCTGACCTTGTCCTCCCTCCTCTCCTTGATCCCTAATGTCGCCGATGCGTTCCACCCGTACAGGCTGCCACCTTTGGCGCTTTCATGCAGATGACCGGCTACGTCCTCATGTGCTGGGGCGGGCCTTACCCCCTCTTCGTCTTTGCGTATGTTCTCAATGGCTTCGGATTGGGCTTAGAGGTGCGTTGCTTCAAGTCCATCCCTCGTTTCGAATGCGAGTCATTCTTGAGCCGAATGTTCCGCCATCCCAACAACTCCTTATTTGGTTCGACTCGCTGATACACTTCGCAGGACGCCCAGGTGAACTCCCTGACAACCCGTCTGTCCAACGCGTCCGCCAAGATGTTCCTCATGCACGCCTTCTACGGCTTCGGAGCGACCGTCTCTCCCCTAATCTCGACCCAATTCGTCAAGCACGTCCCTCGATTCTACCTGTACTTCTGTGTCTCTGTCGGGCTCGCTCTAACCACCGTCATTGTCTTGGCTATCGTCTTCCAAGGGCGGACCGAAGATCAGATTGTTGGCCGACGACAACCTGATCCGGTCACGGGCAACCGAATCGGTCAGGATACTTCGTCCCGCGCCGGCATGGGCACGGTTGCGGAGACGCCTGGAGAGAAGCATGAGAGACCGGTGCATAGTGGCGGGAGTGGGGGGAAGATGAAGGCGATCATGGCGACGCCGGTGGTACATTACATGGCTTTCTACACCATGATCTACGTGAGTTCGCGGCTTTCCTCTTCACCTAATCAATTAGGATGCGCCGGGTGCAGCCCTGATAGATTAGACAGGTCGGAGTAGAAGTGACGATCGGAGGATGGACTGTGCGTTTTCTACCGCAAATTTGACAGCCCAAGCTGATGAGTACAGACCTCATTCCTCGAGACTCAGCGAGGAGGGAACTCATCGGTCGGTTACGCGACGACCGGATACTTCGCCGGTACGTGTTCGTTTTGCCTGCGCTCTGCCTCTATCTCATATGCACAGGCTTGACGCTCGGTCGTGTCGTCCTCATCCCAGTCACGAACTACCTTGGCAAACATAACTGCATCTACATCTAGTCTGTTGGTTCCCCGGATCGCTGCTCTTCAACTGACATCATGTGCTCCCAGCTCGGCCATAGCCATAGCCCTCGACCTGATCATCTGGTTCACCCACTCCATCCCTGCCAACGCAGTATGCTTCGCCCTGATCGGCTTCGTCCTCGGCCCGATGTACCCCATCGTCATGATGGCCATCATCGATGTTCTCCCTGGAGAGCTGCAGGCCGGGTGTATCGGGTGGGTCGCCAGCCTGGGTCAGGCGGGGAGCGCTATCATGCCTTTGTAAGTGAACGAACTTGTTGTTCTCTATAGCCATGCTGATCAGGGGGTCAGTGTCGCAGGAGCCATATCAAATAAGGTGAGCTGGACCATCGACATCGGGAAGGCCGAGCCCGGCTCCTCTTGATGATCGTCAGGGCTGACTTGTCGCAGTACGGCGTGTGGATCTTACAACCCCTTGTCATCGCATTCCTCGCCTTCTCCCTCATCTTGTGGTTCCTCGTTCCTCGCCCAAAGGGGTTCCGCGTATAGCATCTGCATCGCATCGCATGCATTGAATGGCATGGTTTCGCAGAACCTTATGACCTCGGTTCATGTTAGACGAGCAAGACGTCTCGGACTTTGTCGTCACCTGTCGCCCATTGGTCATCGCTCATGTCATAATATATCGTCATCACTGAGCCCACCACCACCCAAATCCAGCCATAACCGCCCCACTAACAAAATTGACCGCCGAATTACTAAGCGCATCCCTCCCCCACCCGATTCTCACAACACCTTTCTCATACCTCGCCCGACGCGAATGATCCGTAAGTATCCGCTTGTCGACGGTCGAATATAGTGTCTCCTGCAGACTCGCTCCGAGTAGTGTGTCCAGCTGGAGCATCGTCAGCATGCCAGCACCTTCGAGCCGTTCCCGGCTCGATTGCAGGGATCACTGACCAAGCTCCCGACAGTGCCCGCTATCAGACCGAATCCGCACAGATCATAAATCCAGCCCGAACATGCCGACCCGTTCTCGAGATACAGGTCGAGCGCGAAGACTCCCCCCATGAGTACTCCCCCGACTGCGCTTGCGGCTAGTCCGTGAAGCGTCACCCCGCCGTTCGTCCCTGGCGGGACACACTGTAGGGTAAGGATGTGGATTGGGGGGATGGTCGCGAGGATACCAAGCTCGGAGGCGAGGGTATCTGCGAAATTCGTTGCCAGCTGACTGGTTGAATGCCGTTTTTTATCAGCTGAAGGAGGGGAGAAGAGGGGAAGGGGGTATACCCGAGGGCGGAGTAGATGAGTGAGCGGTGAAAAGAATCATCGAGCCAGCATTGGGTTTTCATATCCAGCTGAGTAAGGGGGTGAGCAGGGGTGAGGGAAGGGAGGCGTACGAACGGAAGATGCTGTGAAGCGGAAGATGAGAGCTGCCACCAAGGATGGTATGCTATTCGAAAGGACCTGTATCTGATTAGTTCCTCCATCGGATAAGAAGCTGACAAATCACTTGTACCGCATTCCTATTCCCACCCGGTCTACTCGGGTCCGGCCCATACTCCAACCTAGCTTTGACGTCCGCCTGGACCTAAGACACACAGCTTTTAGCTCAGCCTACGTTGAAAAAGAAATCGGAAGACGGAATCACAAAGCCGAAAGCTGACCTTAGTGACCCTCGAGCCAGCAAGGTAGAAGAAGATCAAGCCCACTCCAAACACCTTCGTCGGGTTCGCGAGGTGGGCATAGCCTACGAGCCAGGCTGCGATCGCGCCGGAGGTGGACAGTGAGCCTTTATGCAGGCCTTGGATGGATAGGAGGGTGGAGATTGCTGCTGCACCTGGATATAAGCTGGCCGGGGCCATGATGCTGGGGTGTTGATGTTAATTTGGGATATGGCGAAACGAAACGGACGGGAAAGGTGGAGGCATTTCACTGGGGCCCCAATGAGTTTGGCGAAACGCCGAAATACCGGGAGGCGGCCAAGTGGTTTGGTCCCGGAATGCTTCACATCTGTCCCCGTCCTGACTGTCCTTTACACCATTGCATAGCTCTTTTCCCAATTTCTTCGTGAAGTCTCATCTCATTCCCGGCTACACAGCAGCCCAAAGTGATCGCACATAGCCGAGCAAAGTCTCGCTCGTCTTCTACGATCACCTCGAAGCTCCGCCCTTCCCTCATTACAACTTCATCTTCCTCCGAATTCCTTCAAAATGGCTGCGGCGGACTTGGAACGAGATCCATTCTACCTACGGTATGTCTTCGCTAGACGCTCGGGTTCTGTACTTTGAGCTGACGGAGGATCTTCTTCTCTAGATACTAGTGAGCGATACCGTCACCTAGGATGTCCTGTTGCATCTGTACTGACCGTTACAGCACCGGTCACCAGGGAATGCACGGCCATGAGTTCCTGGAGTTCGAGTACGCACACGGTGAGCGAGATGGAGAGTCACGACATCAGTGCGCTGATCACGTTGTCTGGCGCTCCGCTTCCGCTCGCTATCAGGCCGGATCAGATATGCCAATAACTCGAATTATCGGAATGACTCGCTCATCCGGAAAGAGAGTTTGTCTCTTCCCCACCTCTTTCTTGAGATAGTGGGCTGAGTCACACGCTCCTCAGTGTTTGTCTCGCCTACAGTAGTGGACGAGATGAAACGTATCATCCGGGAATCCGAGATCACGAAGTGCGTTCACCCTTCCCCTCGTTCTGCGATAGATAGCTGATGCGAATTACGCACAGAGAGGATGACGTCGCTTGGCCAAAAAAGAATATCGTAGGACGGCAGGAGCTGGAAGTAAGGATAGACAAGGAGCATATCTCCTTCGAGGTGCGCTGTTCCGCCCGCGTGCTCAGCCTTTGGGGTCCGGGCTGATTGCGGTAAATAGACGGCGAAGATCGGGTCGCTGGCGGACGTGAATGAGAGTGCGGATGCGGAGGGGTTGAGGGTGTTTTACTATCTCGTCCAGGACTTGAAGGTGGGTTGGGACATCCTAGAAGGAGGACGAAGCTGAAGGCGGCCACGTAGTGCTTTATCTTCTCGCTCATTACGCTGCACTTCAAGATCAAACCCAGTGAATTGCCGTCTTCGCCTCGTCCAGTACTGCTCGGCAAGACTGGTAGAGCAGTGGCTGACGAGATGCTCAACTCTTAGTCCAACAATAAAATCGCCTTCTGGCGCGATGCGGTATGGGGACTGAGCCTGAGCGCATATGTATACCATGCCTAATGTCTCGTTCTGCTTCATATCGCATTGTTTTCCGCTGCTTTCAAGGACTTGATCAATCCGAGCCAACGAGGGAGACTGAATCACATCGGAACCTGAAAGGACGTAATTTGCCGGCTGCGCTTCCCGAAAACAAGATCGATCAATTAAGATCGATCAATTCGTGACCCTTGGTTATCGGCTTTGGAGAAGCCCACAGGCCGTTGCCATGCAGCCCCTCCGAGCCCTCGCATCGACCTCCCGATTCCTCCTTCAACCCATCCACCGCACCCTAGCCTCCCACGCCTACATCCCCCCCTCCCCCTCACCCACCGCCTCCCACTCCAAGCCTCAAATCGGCTCTGGCCCGTCTTCCTCTTCCACCGCAGCCATCACCACTCCCTCCCTTTCACCCGATCAACATGAAGTCATCTCGCAGATCATCCGGGTTGACCAGGCCGGGGAACTCGGGGCGAATTGGATTTATAGGGGTCAGAAGTGGGCGATGGGGGTCAGGGGGGATAGAGAGACGGAGAAGGAGATCGAGGTGGGTGACGCCTTACTAGCTTCCATCTCATCCGTTCTCTCATCGCCATTTGGTCTCTCTCCCTTGTCCCTGTGATCGTTCGGTAATATCGCAAGTCCACGCCATGCCCCTCTTCCCTTTTCGTTTCTCCCTCCTAAGCCCCTCTCCCTCTTTCGCCCCCTCGTCGTCTCCCTTTTCGAGCACCCCCGCCCTCTGTATTTCTTTCGCGGTGTTAGTGTTCCAGATAGTACGAAGAGCTGCGGTGCTCGCTCGCTGACGCTACCTCGCCCGGCAGGAAATGTGGGCCACCGAGCGCCACCACCTCGCCACCGCCTCCCTCCTCGGCACCCAACACCGCGTCCGACCTACTCTCCTCTATCCCCTCTGGCAGGGTCTCTCTTTCGCCCTTGGTGCGGGAACGGGGTTGATGGGTAGGGAGACGGCGATGGCTTGTACGGAGGCGGTGGAGACTGTGATTGGGGAACATTATGACGAGTATGTGCACCACACTTTACCCTTCCACTCCATATCTAGCACACCGTTGAGGTCTACTAGATGAGGAGGACGAGGAGGCTGATGGTGGCGCTTCATTAGTCAATTGAAATCGCTGCAGCCGCTGCTGAGAGAGACGGATCACCCGAGCATACCGCTGTTGAGAGACGTCCTCACCGAGTTCCGGGATGACGAGCTGGAACATCTGGATGCGGCGGTCGCGGGTGGGGCGCAGAAGGCTCCGGGACATAGTCTGATGAGTGCTGTCATCGGGGTGGGGTGTAAGGCTGCGATCAAGGTCTGCGAGCGGATATGACAGCTCCCATGCAGAACCTATCATCATGGAGCTCTGAGGATGCACCGAGAGTCGCAATCCGCTAGGCGTGTTCCGTGACGGGAGCTGAAATGAAAGGCCGGTGCAGTGCGATGCGAGCCTGGACTTGACCGATGCGACGCGATGCGAGCCTGAGATGCATACCCTCTACAAAGTCGTGATACACTTGAGTCTAGTCATGTCGCGCCACCGTCCACCCTCGCCCTCTTCGCCGGATGCCCATTCACGCCATTCGCCTTGCCTTTCGGAGACGTATCAATCGCGGGCATGTGCTACGGCCCATCAGCATTCAAAGATGTCTGATCTGAGCCAGATCCACCTTCTCCAAGAGCTTGTCGAGGACGGCGGACTGTCCGACCTTGAGATCACCTGTCTTGATGGCCCGATGGTAGATTCGAAGGATCATATCGACGTCCTCCATCGATTGCGTCCGGACGTCGGCGAGCTCCTTGATCTTGCTGGTCGCGTCCTTGATCTGTGCAATGTCAGACGAGGACCACAGTCCACCTTTTTGGATTTACTTGTTCATCTGTCATGTTCAGGTCGAGCTGTTCCACCCGGCTCTTCACCGCGTTCCATCCAGTTAGTCGGTGGCTGCGAGGATCAGCGACATTCCGCAGATAGTCGGAAGACCTACCCAATGGAGACGTATCGGGTCATGCCGAAGTCAGAGGGGTTGAGGATCTCGTAAGTCGACGGATTGGCAAGGATAGCTTTTGCATGGATACCAGCCTTGTGGGTAAATGCGCAGAAACCGGTGATGTAGTTGTTGCTAGCGATATAGAATCAGCTCTCCGACGGGTTCGCGATCTTTCCCACTCACAAGGGCACCGAGATCTCCACCGCCTCTGCGACGAGGTTCTCGATCTCACGCAGCATGGGAAGTTTGTATTTGCTCTTGACGTATTCCGGGTCGGCGACCATCATACGCGCGATAAGGCCACCAAGGGGTGTGATCCCATTCCGTTCTCCGATACCAAGCTTTAGGACTATCAGCGACGATCTAGTCCACACTTGCTAGAAATCGCCTCACCACTGAAGTGTCGACGTGCGTTGCACCAGCTTCGAGCGCCGCATACGCATTCGCAATAGCTACTCCCATGAGCAAATCCTCCCCTTCCTTCCCGGAAACCACTCACCACAACCGGTATCATTGTGGAAATGCGTCTCGATATCACAGCTCACGACCCCTCTCAGCGTCCTAACCAAATCATAAACCTGTCGCGGATCCGCACACCCGACGGTATCGGCAACGCCGACACGGTTGACACCGATCTTGTCGACGGTGCGGTAGATGGAGAGGAGGTCGACGAGCTCGGAGCGGAAGGAGTCTTCGGAGGAGAACCGGATCTCTATGTTTTTGGATTTGACGAATTGGATGACTTCAATGGCGCTATGGGGGACGCGAGTCAGCAAAGGCGCTCGTTCTAGCGAGAAGGCTCGAAGTAGCATCCATGGCGAAATAGCATCCATGGCGGAACTCACGTCTTGGTGATCCAGGTCATATCCTTGCCATGAGAATGCTCCCTCAAGAAGGATGAAGTCCCAATGACCACATCCACTCCGTCCACACCTAAGCTCACCATCAATACCGGCAGCTTCGCTGGTTCGTGTGAGCCTGCTCCTCGCCTGTTTCGACCGCTAGCCGGGCATCATCCATATGGCACCGGATGTGTGTGAGGATCTTGGTCCGCTTGAGACCGAGCTTGCAGATGGCTTCGCAGTGGGCTCGTGACTCGGGGGATGCAGCGGGGGATGTGAGCTCGATGTACTCGACGCCGAACTCGTCGAGCCTGAGTAGAGTATCAGCTTATAAGCGGAGAAGGTAGACTCCAGTGATCGCGCGAGATTACCGGAACAGACGGTGAGAACGCAAGAAACAAGCGGACAGGCGGTGTATCGTAGGTGAACGAGGTGTACAGGCTGAACGAGCAGAAGGGTAGAAGTACTCACAGCTTGGCAATCTTGATCTTCGTCTCGAGCGTGAAGAAAGCATTCGCAAACTGCTCTCCCTCTACCACTCTCATCAGCTCCAGTCTACTAGCCCCCTCTTCGTCCTCGCTTCCCTCGTCCTCTGATCCATTCACTCAAAGTCGACTCCACTTACCTCGCAGCGTACTCTCGATAATCTACCACCAAAGTCAATCTCTTGTGCTTCATTTCAAGGCTTGAAAGGGAGACCCACCTTCCAGTTACTCGTATTACTTAGAAAGTCGCTCGCCCGCCCATAAGCTCCATTCCCTTTATGGCTCTTCACCGTCGGCGGTTCCGAGTGTCCATTCGTCTCAAAAGACGGCGGAGGGAGGGGAGGTGCGTTCGTCTCGATAGGGACCATCTCGTCGGACGTGGGACCAGCCGTCGTAGGACCGTCTGGGTTGGGGCACATGCTGTTGTAGAATTGGAAAGATAAGCACGAGTCCTGCTGTTTTTGGTTTGATTTGGGATTCAGAGTGCGCTTTCCTGTCCAAAAATTCGGGCCAAAGCCTAGTCGATGACGGAACCAAATGATTATGATCGGCCAGATTTTTCTTCCGGCGTTAATCATCTATCATGAGACCGAGAATCAGCTGCATGAGGCTTGGCTGCATGACCCTCTGTACAGTTAATATCGGGGCCCAGTCCCGCTCGCACTCTCACTTCTTCCCCTTCTTCTTCGCCCCACCCTTCTCCTCCACTTTTCGCTTCTCTGCTCCTCCTGCTCCAGCCTTTACAGGCCCATTCCCCTCCTTCGGTTTAGAGATCAAGAACCCATCGAGCCGTCCCTGCTGTTTTGCCGAGAGCATTTTGGCGAGCTTGGAAGCTCCTGCTCGAATTCGGTCCTCACTACAGACTTCTTCAGTACAAAATTGGGAAAGACCGATCACTTACTTGAAGCCCTTATCCCGACACAGGAACTCCACCAATCCATCCACATCCGGCGTTTTCCACTCGAGCTGTCCCGCCATTAACCCTAGCCCAATGAAGTACTGGAACTCACATCCAGATCGTCCCCCTTGACCACTTCAGGTTCGACGAACAACCTCTTCGCCTCCTCCCACGGCCAATACTCAGGAATCTGCATCCCTGCCGAAGTCACCTTCTTCTTCTTCGGACTCTTGCTCGTCGTCGTCTTCTTCTTCGGGCTCGCCGCCACCTCCTCTCCTTCAGAGTTCATCATCGCCCCGTCCCCCTCCTCGCTCTCCCGATCGGATGGTATCTCGTCGTCCGCCTCCAGGATCGACGCGTTTTCCCCAGCCTTCTCAGCCATTTTGCCTCGGACAAACTTGACGACTCCACCGAGACCGTCATGTTCTCGTAATAGCTTGAGCGCGGTTTTCGGTCCGATTCCTTTGGTCGGTTCGAGGTAGTCACATCCGAGGAGTATACAGAGCTCGATAAACTGCTTGGTGTCAGCGTGACTCGTCACAGTGCCATCCGCTAACCCGATCCATATCCATACCCAGCTCCTCCAGCGCAACGCTCAGCTGGATCTCCGAGATAGGCATGCGTTTCGCCTCGGAAAAGGTAAGGTGTCGAAGGAGGATGGGGGAGTTGAATGTAAGGGTGTCCATATCCTCTGATCCGGCTGCATACACCTTGCCTGCTCGTGCCAGTTCCGCGCATTGCGCTTCTGCCTCTCCAGGTGCCTTCGATCGATATCAGCTGCCTCTCTTGGCAGGAAGCAGAATCGCTCACCGTGACACATGGAATCCCCATCAGTGCAAGCAGCTTCTTGCACTCCTCATTGTGCTCCTTCGTCACTCGCACTTGTCTCCGTGCGAGCTTATCGATATCCTCCGCCGTCCCTGCACGAATCCCCATCAGCCCTGCTTGCATACGCTGCACGGGACATTCACCAGTCTCTTTTGCCTCCTCCTCGCCCTCCTTTGCCTCCTCACGCTTCGCAAACCGCTTCGCCAGCTGCGTCACAAGTCAGTGCTTCTCCTCCCTATCCCCCGGAAAGGCAGCACCACAGTGCTGTCGTGGAGCGGAAGAGGAAACGCACCACTCCGCCTTTGAGTTCTGGCGGCTTCCCATCGAAGATGTAGCATGGCTTGATACCATGGTCCACCATCCGTATCGTACGATAGAAGAAGCCCATCAGATGACTGGGAGTAGATACATCAGCTCGACCATATCATTGAGAGACGAGGGGCACGACGGGGATTGAGAGGGCGAGACAGCCCTTACCTCGTGACATCCCCGCTCTCATTCATCAACATCTGCCCATCCTGCTGCCGGACGGCGATGAGGAACTGATATATCGACCTGCCCTCGATCAGCCCATACCTTCCCCGATAGCCCCGTTCAAGCAAGCTTCCACAGTTCCCAGAGGCACAGGAACCAGCGGAAGCGGGACGGGACCTACATCGAGGCGTCAATAGCGACTTTCCGTCCGAACAGCTATTCCGTCATGTCAGACATAGGTCACCGAACGATGTTGGAGGAGAGAAGGTCCAAGGTGTATACATACAGTCTTCATCTCATGGTCTTTCAGCGCTCGAGGAGCATTTTCGCTCAATAGAGCCGTGAGGCCTATATTGTCGGGTCAGTCCAAGCTTCTGAGCGCCATGATAGCTCGAAGAGTCCGATGGGTGAGACTTGGCTGACCTTTGATACCCATCTCGCCCGAGTCAGCCTCCGTCCTCAGGGCCTGGGATGGAGATCGAGCCGCGGGACTGAGCTTTTTCGAAAGGTATTCAGAACTGCAGGAGAGAATATGGGCATGGTGGTTGTACGGACGCGACGATGAGGATGCCCTAGGAAAGTGGAGGTCGTCGACGCCTCATTCGGCCTCTCCCTATTTCTATCTCTGCAGCAATGAGCTGGAGTCAAGAGCATCTCGTACGATATTGCATGATCATCGGCTTCACACTATCTGGACTACTACTTGCTACTTCACCACGTTTCGATTTCCTGATGTTGATGATACTTAAGCTGCAAGCCCGCTAGACGATCAAACTAATCAGCACCCACTTCGACCCAAAACTCAGGTAGATGACCCACATGACACCGCAAGCCGCACGGCCACCGGCGTTACCAGTCTTCAGCGAATCGGCATGTTTGCCCTTACCCAGATCGTCCTCGCCGGAGTGGACGACGACGCTGCGGCCAATGATCGAGTGCGCGCCGAAGAGGGTGATGGTCTTGTCTAAATAGGACATAGATCAACGACGTCCCTCCCATGATGATTCGGCAGCCGCTTGGATCGGCTGAGGGCAGGAGAAGGTCGAGACGTACCGGTGATCTTCACAGCGGCATTGCCGGAGCCGTCGGTCTTGACGTTACCTAGCTCGCTGGTGAGCCAAAGACAAATGGATCGGGGAGGACCTACCGAGGTCACCAACGTGCCTCTCGGAGTCACCGGGAGCGCCGTGGTTCTTGCTGTTGGGGTTGAAGTGGGCGCCAGCGGAGACACAGCCGTTCCTATCCAGTGGGTCAGCTTCGCCGGTAAGGAATGGATTCAAAGACTTGCGTATTGTCTCCAAATTCGCTGTTTGAGACACAGGTCAGCAATAGTACGATTAACGCAACTCATCGTCGGAGAACACTCTGCGAAAGCCTTGACCAGCTTCTGGGTGGTCCCCCTGATCGATGGCCATAAGATGCGAGACTCACTGGACGTGGAATCCCCTGTTTGCGTTGGCATCGAGGTTTTTGATCTGTTTACATGCCGATCAGCGATCTAGTCTCTTTGCTGAAGGGAAGAGCGCAGAGATCTTGGAGAATGGAGAAAGGCAAGCGGAATACTCACGTCACCGGAGACTGTCACCGGGGAACCGTCGGCATCCTGGGTGAAGGTGATGATACCGGAGACGGAGGAGTCACCCTTGAGGACTGCGACTGCCTGAAGGTACGGGCAATCATGTATGGATCGTCAAGTGGATAGTCCGAAGCAGAGTAAGGTGTGTAACAGGAGTTGGAAGTGGACCCGAGCGGTGAGGACAAGAGCGGAAGCGGGAGCCAGGAGGAAATCGAGTAAGGTCAGCGCTATGCTAAGCGAATCTGATGGCAAGAGAATGGTACTGACCTTCACCATTTTGATTTCGTTGGATTAAGTTTAGATCTGCTTGGCGAAGAACGAGGCAATATTTCGAATAGGTCGGGGAGGGAAGAAGGGAACGAACGGGTGGACACAGTCAGGTGCCCCGGCGATATCGGTGGTGGCGCTACGATGGTTCCCGTTCCTGCTTTACTCGTGGCGGATCAAGTACCGCGAAAGAGAACCCAGGATGATCATGGCCCAAATTCAACCACGGATCGCCTCGACACCTGTCAGTCCTTGCACTTGACCGCTCACACACGCCGCCACCACCACGTCCGGTCTTTCCTTGTGCATATCGTGAGGTGATCCGGTGACCATGGCGAGCTTGACGTGCGGTCGCTCCTTCTCTAGGTCGGCCGCGATTGACAGATTGAGGAGGGCACGACGGGACGGGTCGGCTGCGAGGAGGATGATTTCGGTGCTGGAATTCGCGCAATCTTCCTGCGTCGGGAGGCTAGCACGGAAAGGGGACAGGGGTTGTTCTTCTACATACCATCTCAGCATAGCAAGCCAAAAGACTGATATCCCGAGGATGGGGTGGACTTGAGGACCTACCGAGGAGCACCTCCTGAGCGTGTCCACTTCGGTCCTCACAAACACCAACCTCTACAAGATGACATCTTCCGTCGTCCAATTCAGGTTCTCCTGTGCGATCTCCGCTTCGCTTGGCGGTTTGGCTGTCCTTACCACAGCCATGTCGATGGCAGGAGGGGGGGATCATGACATTCAATGGAGGCTCAATCAGTACCATTCTCTTTGCTTTGGTCGATAACGTCGGATAGAGATCGACAGCGATGGTCGTACCGAGACTGATCCCGCCGATGAGATCGTATGGGCTGGTCGCCGAGATGGGTATGGATGTACGTCGCGTAGTCGTGGATCGTGGATCCGGATGAGGGGGTGGTGAAGTCAAATCCGACGTTGTCTGGAGCGTCGACGCGCTATTCAGTCGGTTGCACAAGGATCGCAGACAACGAGCAGGAGTAGAGGGATGATATCAGATCAGTCTCGCGACCAAAGGCCTACTTTCGTAACCTGAATCACGATCAGCCCTAGGGACAGTCTGAATACCACACCAGCTTCCACTAGACCGGCAGCGACCCTCCACCAAGTTGCACCGGTTTAAGTCGCGCCGTAAAGTAGCAGAGCCCGAAGCTTCAGCTTTGGCGATCCGAAAGAGGTCATACAGAACGTGTTAGCGATGCGAGGAGCCGCCATGATGAGTCAGGGGTTGAATGAAGTCACGAAAAATCGGCAGGGGTCTCTGTCCGGCGGAACAGAACTTCCTGTTCTAAATAGCGCCATGGAGGCAATAGATCAGCGGTCAGGTCTCGGCAGCATCGCCGAGAAGACCGAACCGACGCAGAGGGTGATACCGGATCGGAAGCAAATTATGGGGTGCCATTGGTGGGCAGGGATGGAAGTGAGGATACGAGGAAAAAAGGGCGAGACCAAACGACGAGGTCAAAGCCGTTCGATTGGGAGGTATCTCCGCCACCTGGAATACGAGGTGCAACTGAGAGCGGCCGCAACTATCCTATCTTATCTGGTCGTAATCTTCCGTCCTGAAGACGGATGTCATATCCCTTCGATTGCTTCCAACCGGACGTGTCTGAGAGCTGTGGGGAGATTGGAGAGCAAAGGTTGGCCGGCGACGGATCCTGCACGTGACTCTGCTTCCGTCAATAATCGCACTCTCGATCTTGTTGCTGCACTAGCAGTCTACCGAATAGGGCCCCAAGGATGGCGCCCACAAGCGAGAACGCCGACTCGCCCCAGATCATCCCCGCTCAGGGCTTAATGACTGTCCGAGAAGCTGAATCCTCTTCCGACGACCCACAGATCCTTGACCGCCCTCCTCCCATCGCGAACCCAATCAAATCGGGGTCTGTCCGAGCTGGATCATCCAACTCAGCCGTATCAAGTACCCGCCGTCGAGCTCACTCCGCGAATCCGGTACCCCGCGCACTACCGAAGCAGAAGGCTCCGGTCAGAGGCAAGGGGAAAGCTAGGGCAGTACTCGAAGCGGACGACGACGAACCCATCTTTGTCGGATCGAGTCTCGCGACCCGTCTCGCCGACAAATACAGCTTCAAATCGAGCTCCCCGTCAATCTCTCCCCCAGACCTTCCTGTCCCTTTGAAGGATACTCCACCACCCCGACTCCCCCTCGTCGCTCCGAGGTCACCACCGAAACAACCTGTTCCTATCCCATCATGGCTGGGGAGGACAGCGGTATTACTGCAGCTCCCTGACTGCGTGGTCTGCAGGAAGAGGTGGAAGAAGAGCGATTCTGGAGCCGCTCGATGGGTGAGCTGCCTTCGCCTTCACCTTGTGCCCAATACGAGCTGATTTGTGGTGGATAGCGCCACATCTCGACCTGCCTTCCTCCTCTCTTCCGTCCACCCAATCCCCCACCAGATCTGCAAGCACTCATAAACGACGCGCTGCACCTCGCAGCTGGTTCAAAAGCCCCTTCCTCGCTCCTCGAACATCACTTGAACGTCCTCGACGACGCCGTTGACAACCGAATCAACCTACCGCCAACTGGCCAAGCGAATACAACAGATCAGACTGGCAAGAAGGAGAAAGGAAAAGTAGCCGTAGGGTGGAGAAAGCTGGCCACTGTCAAGCCGTCTGCAGATAGGGGTGAGGGATGGGATGAGGAGGTGGAAGACAGGTTGGCGGACTTACTGGGGCATCCTGGTTTGGAGTGGTCGATGAGGGCCTCACCAAACGGTCTGTCTTCGCCGCGACGATTCGCTGCCGTATCACCGGTCTCATCCCCTCTGTTGCCGTCAACTCAGCCGATCGGCGAATCTTCCTTAGCCGCTGCATACGCCAGGAACCGACAGTCACGAAGTCCAAGATCCGAGGACTTTACTTCCGACCTTAGTGAGGCTGGCGAGGACGAGGAGAACGTTCCAGCGATGCCGCGATCCAGTCAGGGTCGATCGCCGGCTCAGATGAATGATGATGACGAAGAGATGATCAAGCCCTTTCCGAGAAGGGGAGGTTCGCGAGCCGATGGGGACCTCCCCAGACAGCGGCATCCGGCAGAGCGCGAGCGAGGTTACGGCAAGCGGATACGAGATCAAGGAGGGATTGCGGGGGGATCACGAGCCTACGTGTATATATGACGAGCACGAGGGCCCTGTGGATATCGAGACAGACCAGCTGCTCGACAGTCATGATCGCTACGAGATGCATCGATCCCCGCCCAGTCAGACCGTGTCATCGCCGACATCATTCTCGCCTTACGCAGCCTCATCAAGCTCTCGATTCTCGATCACTCCCAAATCTCATCCCTTCCGCAACCGCAAGTCCTTCTCCGCGACCCCTACCCCGGGCAATGTCTCCTCTTCCAAAGCTACGCCTACTGCACCGATCCTTGAGGAGGAATGGGGCGACGACGCGGTCATTCAGTGGGTCGGTCCCGCGGATCTCCATGCTGATGATCATTCGATTACGGGCGACTCGGCTTCGTCAGTCGCAGCTGAGGAAGCGGGTGTTTCGGAGGACGACAAGGACGCTTGGGGGAGGGATGCGATGCTGGATTGGGCGTGGTCGGGGACGGAAGACCAAGGGAGCTCACAGATGGAAGACGAGGATGTGGAGCGTATGGACGAGGACGAGGATGCGGATGAGGATGAAGAGGAGGATGTGGCCCCGCAGAGACCGCTAGGTTTGGAGAGTGAGGAACAGCTCCTGGCTAGGGGAACGCCAGACTATTCTACCTGGGAACTCAAGAAGCTTCAGGTAAGTTGGTCATGTCTCACTTGGATTCGCTGATCAAGATGCAGCGTCTTACGGGAGGCTATGGATATCGACCAAGCACGAACCACCCCGCCCTAGTGAAGATCGCCATCGAGTGTTGGCGCGCTATCCACCCTCTTCCTACCATAACACCGCCTCGCTCTCGCCCGACCCGTGAACCATCAGCGTCATCCGAGGAGGTCCCACTGTCTGCGAAGAGAACTCGATCCCGTCCTGCGGCTACGGGGGACCTGAACACTCAGTTCTTCGAGATGATCCAGGGTGATCATGAGCTGTACAACCGGATCCTGCATTACGAGGTGCGCTTTCTGCACATGGGTTGCGGTTGTGTACTGATGCGGGAGCTTAGCCGATCAGCTTCGACGAGCTCATCAGCAAGTCTTTCACAGCTGGTATCACCGAGAAGGGATGGAAGCAGAGACTCAAGCGCTTCCTTGATCTCCAGGTATGGTTGTTTCTGCTGGATGCGGACGAAGCTGATTGATGTAGGGGATCACGTTCTTCACCGAGGACCCGACGGGGCAGCGGCGGCGTCACTGACAGGCTAGTGGACTGCATGCCTTCACAACTTGCTCTGCCGTTGCCAAACTATTCATGCAATATGTCACATGGGAGGTATACGGAACTGGCAGGAGACGGTGGGCCTGGGAGCCGATATGGTGGACCCGTAGTCAGCCTTCATCTGCCGGATCACATATTCCGCTGATCTCCCAATGGCCATAATCTTTCTTTCATACCGAAATGAGCACAATCGCCTGCGCCGATCTCTCCTTTGTTATCGAACAAGGCACTTCTAAGGGATCCCAAGGCACTTCTAAGGGATCCCACCGGTCCAATGCTTCGGAGACCACCAGACACGAGGTATATTGCAACGCAACATGCCAGCCGGGCATCGAAGCGTCCGACCACTCTGTTCCTCCCGAGTCTATCTCCACCTTTCGCTTCATACCTATCCAAGAGTGAAATCCGGTCGAATGACCGTTGATTGACGCCTTTGATCCCCATCACCCCGCATCCGGACCATCAACCCAAAGGACCCAGTCATCCCCCTCAAAATGGCTAAATCCCACCACCCCATCTCTCGATCCTCAACCGATCCTTCCTCTAGCGATACTCCACAGCATCACCACGAGCACTACGAGCGAGACGTCGATCCGGACGGGACTGTAAGACGGGACTGTGAGGGAGACGACTGTAGTCGAGGATAGGGAAGAGCTCGAACCTGGACAAGGGAAGGGGAAGAAAGAAGAAGAAACAGGGGAAAGGCAAGGAGAAGGAAAAGGCGTTGAGGGCAATCGAGGAAGCGCCAGAGTCACTCGTGGTCGAGGTCGCGAGCGAGATGGCAGCGAAGAAACCACCATCTACGAAACCACCAACCACCATTTTCGACGCCCCCGCCCCACCGCCTGATACCAACCATCCAGGAATCGTCGTCAACGTCAACCTCGCTCCTCCTCCTGCATCTGAAGTTCCGCCTGCCCCTCCATCTATCGACCCTACTGCCGTCCCACTCCCGCCTTCTGTCGACCCCTCGCCGGTCGTCAGCACTATGCAGCTCCCGAAATTCCTCAAACCCCCTTCCGCAAGGACCGTCATCGAGCCCGTCGAAGAGGAGGAGGAAGTAGACGAGGAGCCAGACAAAGGCGGGGAGGTGGTGACGCAGATCGTGACCACGACGACCACGAGAGGAGTGCCGGCGATACCCCTGGAGACGGGTTTGGGGTTCGTCGAGAATGATCCGGATTGGAAACCGCCTACAAAGCCTTTGCCTCTCCCAACGCCTAGAGCACTCGACCCACAGCCGGTGCTTGATGGGACTCCGGGGAGGGTGGTGGAGACGACTACGACGGAGACGGTCACGTACCCTGGTGCGGGGATACCCCTCAAGGGGAATAAGGCAAGTCTCAAGCCAATCCCGATGGGTACGTCAGTCCATCCAATATCTAAGTTCGACTGATATGAATAGTCGACTACAAAAAACTGATCAAGACCTCTCCGAAGATCAAGAGATGGTCACTCCCGAGCTTCATCCCTCAGCCGCCAAAGACAGTCGCGACGCTCTCCGCGGAAGCCCAACGAGATATTTTCGGGAACGAGCACCTGCACGCGAGGCTACGAGACCACACCGGAGCAGTGAGACAACCGGTACAGGCTGGGAACGTTGCTTGGGCGGTGGAAGAGGAGCTGTTGGAGGAGGAGACGACGCCGAAGAAGTGGATGAAGAAGATCAAGGTTAGGGAGCCGGCTTATCGACGGTTGGAGGGGGCGCTGCCGCCGCCCAAGTCCGAGCGTGAGTACACCGCTCCAGTCGATGGCGCTTGCTGAGGGTGAGGAAACCTTGACAGGGTATGCATATCCGCCTGGTCCGGGGGAGATTGAGGAGGCGGCGAAGAAGAAATGGCAGAAGCAATACTACGGTACCCCACCCAAAGCAGGTCAGCGACTCCCTGCCATATGGAGCGGGTGAGCCGCATCCTTCTCATCACCGACCTCTTTCTTCACACCAGGCTTTATGATTCCAAGCTGATGAAACAGATCGCCCTTCCCCCCTGTTGGACCCATGACGATGCCCCACCCGCCCCACATGATGGGTTCTCGCCCACCCATGATGGGTCCGCCGGTGACCTCGCTGAACCCGATGCTCGCGATGAGTGGCATGGGTATGGGTGGACTGGGAGGGATCGGGGGAATGGGCATGCTGGGTATGCCGATGGGTGGGATGGGCGCACCGTATGTCCCGCCAGCGCAGGGGTACCCGGGTATGGGGATGGGCTATGGGACCGGCTATGTTGGGATGAGAGGGATGGGATATGGGGGGATGGGAGGAATGAGCGGAATGGGTGAGATGGGCGGGATGGGCGGGATGGGAGGTTATGGCGGGATGGGTGGGATGGGTGGATTAGACGGGATGGGTGGGATGGGGTATGGCGGGTACTATTGAAGCGGTGGTCATAGTGCGCGTTTACTGTGGGGCTCATGTGAAATCGTAATCGTGCGTCGTGATTCCCATGGATCGCTTCTCGTTGGACGACGAATAGACCGGCAGCTGCCACACGTTAAAAGGGGTGGAGGATCCTTATCAAGATTTCCTCCCCCCACAATTTCCCCTTCTGCCGTCCTTCAGGTCCCATGTTTGCCTTTCAAAAGGAGAGGATTGACCCAAACGCAGCGAGATTGAAAGGCAAGGGGGTCCTTTGGGCCAGGTCCATCTCCCTTTATCTCCAAATCTCATCATCACCTTGCCTCTCGCTCAACAATCTCTCGCTCAACAATCTCTCGCTCAACAATCTCTCACTCAACAATCTCTCGCTCAACAATCTCTCACTCAACAATCTCTCGCTCAACCCTTCACTGACCTCTCCCTCTCTGACCCAGTCAACTTCAAACTCAACCTCGACCGCATCTTCGGATTCGCGCTCGACATGTTGGCGCCCTGGGCGATGGGCGGCGTCCCGCCCATGCCGTTCCCACTCATCACCCCAATACCAGGTGTGATGCCCGGCGTACCAGGGATGGGGTGGTTCAATTCCATGCCTGGACGATTCGGGCGGGATATGCTCGGGCGAGGTGGGTCGATCTCCTTCACTTGAAAACCTTCCTTTTGCTTTCAGCTGAAGCGTTGGTAGACTTTGCGGGTCCTGGTGGGATTGGGTCTAGGTGAGTCCCCCTTCCTTCCGTCCTTCCGTCCTTCCGCTCCTCCACGCCCTGGATCTAGTTCGAATGTTTGATGGAAAGCTGATGCTCGTCGTAGCCAGCCGTACAGACCTCCGGATCCCTCGGCACTCCCGCCCATGCCCTTTGGACTCCCATTCATCGCTCGACCCGGACAAGAGGGTTTCGACGCCTTTGGTCGGATGTGTGGGTTCTCCGCCCCCTCTCACGCCTCTCCCTTAAATAAGAAACTCAGCTGACAAGAGTAGTACCGCCCGAGATACCGGAAGGTACGCAACGCCCATCAGAGGAATACCCGTTACTGAACAGGAGCAGGCTGGGACGGCTGGGGTCGCCCCCTAGTCGCAGCTGGCGCTCAAGGTGCTGTCGCAGCCCAACCTCTCCCCTTACCCGTTGGGACGGCTGTCGAGCCGGGCGAGATTGGGATGCCGACCGCGACGAGGGAGATGCACATCACGCCGAGTGGTGGGATGGGCACTGGGACGGGGACGGGAACTGGGTTCGAGACAGCGTCGAGTAGTCGGCCCGATCAGTATGTTGCCCCCCGCCGACATTCTCCCCATTGATCACATCCGACGATGATTGTCATCCCTTGTCTCAACATCGGTTAAGCGGATCTCAGGCTGATAGTATTTGTCGCCAAGGCCAACATGCTTCGACCGCTCCCCGATGCCATCCGACTCATTCTACCGTTACGAAACCTTTGAATCCTTCAGCTTGCCTGCCAGGCGACTCAACCATCCTTGGGAGCTCCATCTGCCCCGAGGACTTATCTCGCACGACGTCAACGAGTACGAATGGTAAGTTTTCGGTCTCGAATTCCATCCCTCCCCCTACCAAACTGGCTCCCACGCCATTCTCACTCCCTTACCCCCTCTGCCCCTCATAATCTCCCTTCTCCTTTGCTCGTTCTGATTAACCCAACCCCGACAGGTCCCGCTTCATCGACGACCTAGCAAAAGAATCCATGGCTTCAGTGATCCATGACGGCTCCACCTCCCTCTCCACCTCCTCCCGTACCCATCGAACCTTCCACTCTAACCCATCCCACCGCGGCCCGATGCCAATCCTGACAGACCGGGTCCACTCCCTGCTCGCCTCATGGGCGGTAGCATTCTTCTCCCCTCGCGGGATAAACGTCTATGCCGCGCAGAATGGGCACCGGGTGATCCCTCCTCCTCTTGAGCTGTACTCCCCTCGCCGAGGATCGTCCCGACCCGACGCGTGGAGTGATGAGGAGGATGTGTTTTCGGATCTGGATGAAGATGGGGTTGAAGAGGAGGAAGAGGCGAGGAGGGGGGACGCGTATTTGCCTAGGATGGAGAGGGAGAGGAGGAGAGGAGAGAGAGAGAGAGAGAGACGGAGGGAGAGGAGGGTTAGGGAGATGGATAGTGGACGAGTGACGAGGGGGGATTGGGAGGTCCATTTTGTGGCTGCCGTCCCTACGCTTTGGACGCCTGGAGCGAGGCCACGGACTTATGGAGAGCCGGTGGTGAGCTTGCGACAGAGTGGGAATTAGGGGTGCGAGATACGCGGTTGAATGACATGCACGACTCGATTCACTATACAACACAAAATAAAGCCAAATGAGTCACAGAAGAAATAGTAGATACCTGCACCGACTCGCCACAGATGCCCTCCTATTCAAACGTCCATGTCACACGATCTGAGCATATCTCTCTCTTCCAACGCATTATCTTAGCCTTCTCCGGTCCCTGTGTACAGCCCTCCGCATGCGCGCCCTTCTGCTCCATGGCACTCTTAGAACCCTTCGATATCTCTTGTACGCTCTATCATCCCCTCGCGCCAGTCCCTTCCATTCGGCATTGGGCCTGAGGCATGACCATTCATCATCGCCGGGGCCGGTCGTGGTCGAGTCGGGACCGCAGGCCGCCATGACGACTGAGGCATATAAGCGGAAGAAGGAGACGAAGCCGGTCGAGCTGGAGCCGCGAAAGGGTGGGTCAACGACGGTCCCCGCTGCCCAGGCTGGTCCAGGATACTGCGGGGCATTGTAGGCTGAGCCTGCGGCACCGATGGTAGTGGTGGCGCCGGCCGGTAGGTGTCTCTCCGCTGAATCGACGGAACTAGAGTGGCTGTATGATGGCCATTGGTCGTCGGTTCCGCCTTCATGCCGTTTGAGGCTTCAATCTTCACAGCATCGGGCTGTTCAACCTCTGCCTTGACCTCTGTCTTGACCTTTCTCTTCTTCTTCTGCGGCTCGTCGGGCCCTTCCGGCTTGCTCTCGGATGCTGCTCGAGGATCGTAGTCATCCGGGATGATCGCCGGGACGAATTTCGTACACTCTAGGATGATGCAGTCGCTTCTGGGCAAGGAGATCTCGATTGGAGCTTGTGAGAACCCGCTGACGGCCGCGCGGTAATCGATGAAAAGTTCCGTGCCCATTTGTTCTTCGAAATGTCAGCGCCAACTAACAACTAACGAATATTGCGTTGGCTTACCAGTCATCTGCACCCTCGCCTCGATGCCCTTATGATGCTTCCCTTCTTTCACCGTACAGCAAGGACACCGCCACTTCTCACCATCCTGACCAGATGCCTCGATCGGCGCGCGGACGCATGACGAATGGTAGCCCTGCTGACACCGCATGCATTGAACGGTGATGAGGTGGTCCACCGGCGGTGTCGAGCAGATGCAATGGAACTCATGCTCATGAGACTGCTTGAGCACAAGCTTCGCCTTTCGGGGTCGCGTTCGAGCTTTCGCCGGGGTACGCGCATCAAGTATTCGCTTGCGCAGCCAGTCTTCGAAAACAACGCGCTCGTTCGTGGTGGTATTCAAGGCATCGAATACGACGGGGAGGTTATAGAGCTTTCGTGCGCAATGGCTGAGAAGCTCGACATCCCTACATGTTACCGCTTGTCCGTACGGGTCGACGAGAGGCAACAAGATTCGGGCGAATCGGACTGCTGCTTCGACGATATCGCTGAGGGTATCCATTTCGGAAGACGGCAGGATGAATTTCCATTTGTGAGTGTCCGAGAATGCAGCGATAGCATTGAGAGAAGGCCTGTCATCAAACGATTCTCGCTCGCACATGGGACACCGGATCGGATGCGAAACGTTCTTGGCGGTCACATTGACACATCGAGGATGATATTGCCCCTTGCATAGGCCGCAAGTGGCCATGATGGCGGCGAACGGGGTGCGGCAGAAGCAACTGAAAATATCGTTTGGTCGATCATCCGCGGGCGAGAGCAGCGTGTTGGTCAAGGCAAGGGTATTCGTGAGGGACGCATTGACCTTGTTCGACGGCACGCCCAATTCGACACCGAGCTGCTTGAGCCATTTCGCATGAAAGTCGAGCTCGTCCTGCAGTTCCGATATTTCGGGGATGGCAATGCGGGACACAGGGCCGGAAGCAGATTTGACGGTCTTGCAAAGACGTTGCGCCCCGTTTGCGGTCCCGTTGAATAGCTGTTGCTTCGCCGAACTCTGCCAGTTCTGCGCCGTTTTACGAACATACTCGAGCTGACCCATCAGATCGGGTACAGTGGGTGTGAGCTCCTTTCCATTTATAAGAGCCGAAGTCTCCTCGATGGTGATCGTCGATGCCGCGAGCAGTCTCTCCGCTCCTCTCTTCCACTCCGAACCCTTAGCCTCCCGAAGCCGCAATTCCACGACTGTGGGGTGCTCAGCAGAGATGTTATACGCTCTGGCCTGGTCAAGCAGCGCGACAACATCCTGATATTGTAGAGTTCGGTCGTCCACCTCCTCTTCAACCTTTCGGAACCATTCAAGGCGGTTGACGATGATTTGCAGTTTTGCGATCTCGGGGAGGTCGACGTTAAGGCTGTTGCCAAGGATGAGCGCCGTCTTGCACTTCTCGGCATCGAGATCGTTCTCCGGTGTCGAGAGTATCAGAGAAGCTTCATGCCGGAAGCCGTCGATATTGTAGACCATCTGCCGGAGCTGCAAGATCTCGGGCGCGTCGAAAGCCAGGCGCTCGGCCTCCCTTAGCAGACCAGCCAGAACGGCTGGAGAGCGGTCGACTTCTTCGTCCGGCTCGTCTCGCCGACCTTTCCGCCGGCGACCGGTACTCTTCCTCGTTGCAAGGTTCGTGAATCGCTCGACCCAGGTATTCGCTCGAACGACCAAAGCGCGAAGATCGGGGATCTCCGTTAAAGAGTCTGAGATCTTCTCCCCATCCGCAAGCAGAGCTCTCATCGATTTGAGTGGAGGTCGCGGGACGATTAGCAGGCTGCGCAGTCGGTATCTCCAAGCCTCAGGTTGGGAGGCCCTCGTTTCGACAGCAAACAAGATTTCTTCGAGCTGGTTCTCTGAGTACCGCTTCCGCAGGGTTCGTTTCGATCTTGGACAACCACAAAGCTGATCGGCGTGATCGATACAAGATACTGCTTTGGTGCAGCTACAGGTGATCTGCGAGAGGTAGCAGAATCCCTTGCAGATGCAGCATTGGTATTGGTCCTCCGTGCAGTCTTCCTCGACTAGAGTTTCGGACAGAAGCGGAACTTGAGCGCGGAACTCGTCACGCCTAGTGGTTTCAGTGGCGACCATTTCGGCGAGGCTGTCCTTCAGCCTGGACATGTCAGCTTCTCTCTTCTATGTGAACATACCATTGGGCCGTCTTGATAGTCTCGGAGTACAAGGTAATAATGACAAGGAGCTCCTCGTGCGAGAAGACGGCAGGTTTCCGATGTTCCTTGTACCTCGTGATGGATTCTTTACCCTCGGGTAACCAGTCTGGAAGAGCAAAGTTGACCGCCTCATTAAAGTTGATCTGATGTCAGCTGAGTCATCAGCATGACACTCACTCCATGGTTAAACCCGCAATGATACGCCTTTGGATAAGTGATGACGAACTCGTTTGGCCTTTGATCACAGGCGACGACCTTTACACCCGACTCGCTTATTCGACCCGGGTTCATCATCGTAACGAGTTGATAGAGAAGGCCCGGCTGCTGCTCGAACAGCTCGGGTGCTTCGCTCTTGATTGCCGTCTCGAATTTGTCTGCATCCGCTCCGGGAATGCCGTACCAAGTCTTCGTCTCTCCCCAATACACTGGACTTGAGCGGGTATCCGACAACGCGGACTCACTGTAGTTGACGCTATAAGTATAGTGATCCTCATTGTGCCAGCAAAAGGTTGAGAACAGCATGCCAATGTATATCCAGGGGACCGTCATCCCGGATATGTCCGACTTGATGTATCGCAGCAATCTAATATTAGCATGATTCAGACTCATCGGCTCACGATTCAGGCAAGATCGGCATATTGTTCAGGTTCCAGCCTTCCCTGGCATATGGCTCGAGTGGATGTGTCTCCAATGTAGGCGCAGCACTGCCTATAAGCTCTGGCTCAATACTGATGCTCACCTTCCATGGGTTGTCGAATGCACGTCCGCCCCATACTCCACCTCTACTGTATCACTGGAACTCTCGGTCAACCTCCAAAACTCTCGCTCAACATCGTCCTCAGTGACGATGACCCTGCCGAATTGTCGTGAAAGTATGGGCAAACCGCTGGAAGATGAAGGGCGATGCCTGTTCCACCACGCATGGGCAAAAGCAGCATCTCGAGCTTGATATGACGGAATCGAATGCTCCTCGCCTTCCTCGAAGCCGAAGTCGTCACCCTGACTGAGCAAGCAGGGGGTACAGTACCATTCCTCGTTTGCAGGAACGGATGAAAGCGGTGGGTCGAGGCAGTAGATGTGGTATCCTTAGCAAGAATCAGCTTGTCCCGCTTGTCAAGCATGAGTTTCACCTCGATCGCATCCGTCGCAGAGCAGGATCTTGTCTGCGGCATGTCCGCCCCCGCAGATCTCGCAGACCTTTCGTCAACTCAATCTCGTTGAATGACTCACCTCGCCCTTCTGGTACTCGCTCGGCAGAAAGTCTCGTTTCGCAGGCTGGATTGGAGGGAAGGCATCTTCATCGCTCAGCTCGCTTTCGCTGCCATCACGGCTGGAGAAGCCCGGGACCTTGATCTTGACCGAAGGCAACACCGGCGCCGCAGATGCCGACCTCACTTGAGTGCCGTCGGCTGGCGAGCCAAGCCGATCAAACGGAAGGGAGACACCGGTCTCAGGCGGTGAAAGAGATTTGGCACCCTTGCGGGATCCAGATCCCAGACGACTTTGCGGGCTCCAGCGTACTCCATCCATCCGGCTGGGTTGAGTGGGTGAAGCTGGACTTTCCGCCGCAAAGCCTGGCGGCACAGACATGGCCGTACTTTGCAACGGTGTCAGCGGAGAGCCGGATACCGATTTCGCCCGGACCGCAAAGGTGTCGAATGGAAGGATGATCCTGATGTATGCTGATTTGACGCTTGGCGAGTACGACTCGTGTAACCCCATCTTCTGTGTGATGACGGGCCATCCTTGTAGCCGATTGACTTCCAGATAGCCTCCGACCTTGTTGACCTCCTTGCGCAATTGCCAGAGATCGATCGGCTTCCGGTCGATGACAGGAATCGTCACTCTGGAATCGCCTTGTTGTAGGTGATACATAGTGAGCTGTTCCAGGAAGTTGACCTTGGCCCGAGAGGCCGCTTCGAGGGAGTTGAGCCGTTGCAACCGGGTCTTGAAGCGGAAAGTGTCCGTCTCAAGGGAGAAAGGCATCCGCCATCCTTCGGGCGGGACTATCTTGCAGATGCCGTACGGCTTGGCGATCGGGCCGAGGGAGTCGATATATGACATGGGATCTCGGAATTGGTCTGCGCTTGGGTAGAAGACTGGGCATTCTTCCAGACCGAACAGCCGAGTCCCACTGCGAGACGAAGGGTGCCGTGGTGCTTCGGTCCGGACAGTCTCGATATTGAAGGGTGGATTTGGCTTCGAAGGGCGGTTGAGCGGGTTGCGCGATGGAGACCGGCCAGAGGGTCCAGCTGACGGCTGCGCTGCCGGGATGAAGGAGGTCGCCGATGGAGCCGAGGTGAGCTGAACCGGAGTGCCAGCTCGATCCAGCTTGGTAAGAGCTTCCACCTTTGACCGACGCTGACTTCGCTGAAGCTCGCTGCCTTCATTCAGCTCGAACGCGGCGGTGGAGGGCATCGCTTCCGGGTAGCTCAGACAAGTCGTAAAAGCGGGTTTCAATCGCCGAGTCTCGGACGAGACCGTTCGGTGCCTTCGGTCGCTGTTCAAGGACGATCGAGGAGTCTGAGATTTGAGTGGAGTCCTTCGATGGCGTATAGGGACGGTCTCCATTTTGGTAGGAAGAGGAGTGAGGGAAGGCTCCCCCATAGGCTGGGAGGAGACCTGCATGGCGAAACAAGATCAAGTGGATATGATATGAGATGAGTGGAAAGCGAAAGGAGTGAATGAGAAAGCGAAAGGAAGCGACGTTGGTGAGATGTGCGGGGAAGGTAGATATGCTTGGACTGGACTGCTGCTTTACAGAGCCACCTGAATCTACTCCCGGTGACCGGGTAAGTGTCGAGCTGATAAGCCTCGAGATCCACGTCATTTTCTTAGTCTCTCCAAAGATTGCGTCTTCGCGTCCAGTGGAGGAGCATGCATGCACTTTTCTGAAGCTAATACCCTTCTCCTTTGATCTCAGCTCAGCTTCGACCTGCCCAGGTCGAGCTACAGGGAGGACTTTGAAATCGCCGATTGCTGGAGGGCGAATCCGGTGGTGCACGACTTCACTCGACAGGTCCGACGGCCTTTCACCTCTTGACGTCCCCACCTATCCTTTTAATCTCTCATCGCTTTGACCTTATATCTTTGATTCTGTTTTTGGGTCTCACACGACGCTCTGATCCGCATAGACATCACCCGGGACTAGAGCCAACCTGTCACATCTCGATTCCTGGCCAGTCTACAATCCCCGGCACAATCACCTCTCATTCCCTTTTTTCCCCTGGATCCACCCCATGTCAGCATATCAGTGATTCACCTGTCGGGCTTCTCGATCCATCTTCAGTATGACTACACCCTATCAGCCTACAGCCGGGCCATCGCGGTATCACAATCCCGGCATACCGCCTCGTCCACCCTCAAAATCCTTATCACCCTCGTACTCGCCTCAACCTGAGCCATGGACAAACGGTAATGGCACAATGGCCATGCTTGAGCCCAATGCGGGATATCATACGGGACAACGAGAAGGTGCGGCGAAGCGGAATCCGCTGCTGGATCTTATCGATAGCGAGAAGATCTACGTGGAGCAGCTGGGATTGGTGATTCGGGTGAGTTCTCAGTCTACGAGTTCGAACCTCTTCGACATCCTCTGCCACGACCCTCTTCTTTCAGCTGCTCTCCTAGCGCGTTCAAGCTCGTGCTGATGAATTTGCACAGCGAGTCGCTGCCGCATGGTCAAGAAAGGACTTCCCACCTGCAAAGCTCGATGCCATGTTCCGATGCGCAGAAGCGGTATATAGAGCAAATAGAGCATTTGGCAACGTGAGGTCGAGTATCGTATGCAATGCTGATCCCCTTCCAGAGATTGAAGGAGATTGGCCCTAACCCGTCCAGCCCAAAGGCGCTCGGCGACCTGTTGATGCGATGGGTCAGTCTCACACTTTTCATACAGTCCATTCGCTGACACAAGGAGTAGATTGATGACCTTGAACCATCCTACCAGAAATACGCCACAACTTTTATGACCGGCTTCGACTCCTATCCTCCAGTATCGCGCAATCCCCTGCTCCCCAATATCCTCGTCGACATCTCGGCGTCATCTTCGCCAACTCCGCCTCTAGCCCAATGGTCCCTCGATGCTCTCTTCATCCTCCCCTATGCCCGACTGCGATATTACCGGAAGCTGTATGCGCGTTTGTTGCGGAGTACCAAGGAAGGACGGAGTGATTACCGACTCCTCATTGTCGCAAATCGGAGATTAGAAACTCTGGTATCCGAAGTGGAGACCAGACTCGAGGTGGACGTCGGTGAAGACGACGCACCAAACCCTGCCGTCCTTGCCACTAGCGGAGATAGGTCGCGTGAACAGAGCTGGCAGGTCAACGAGAGGGTCAGTAGAAGCAGTTCGACCATGAACAGCTCGGTCGAGAGCCATTCAAAGTGAGCGCAATCTTCCTGATAAAGCTGGTCTGACTGAGACAGCATTTCGCCGTTTAGTAGTCGCATCGAAGATCCTCGCAACTCAGGTGGATCGCCCGCTACGAGCGTCAACCAATCACCAAAGCGAAGGCCGACGGTCACAGTCCCATCGATGAATGCATCCTCAATATCGACATCCACGACCGGAACAGCTCCGCTGTCCGACCTCGAACTTCGAATAGATCCGGGAAGAGCTTTGGACTTGTTCACGATGATGCCGAAGGCGAGTCTATCGACTTGCCTCGCCTCGCTGTCAATAGCTCACATATAGTCAGAAATGCAAGCTGCAGATAAATCCCCCATCATTACCCTTCACCCGCCAACTTCGTTCGTCCCACGACGCGACAATCTACTTCAGTCCAGGTTCGACCGGCGACCAGGTTGTTCACCATCGAGCACATGTCTTCATCCTGTCGGACCTGTTCCTTGTGGCCGAGTGGATGGAGTTGAGCGATAAAGCGGCGAAAGCGCAGCAGGTGGCAAAGGAGCAGCCGGAACGCGTCGGACAAGGGGGACCGATGCCGGAGATGTGGTTGAGCTATCCGCCTCTAGCCGGGAAGCATCTTTCGGTCTCTGAGGGAGCTCACGGTACGGCCTGTTTCCGTTGCTCGAAGATCGCACTTACTTGTCGCAGGCAATGTCATCGCGCTCACAATCATGCGAAAAGAGACATTCATCATACATGTGGAATCAGAGGTGGCTAGGGATAACATGTTTAAGGATTTGGTGGGCTGTATCGACTTCGCTTCTTCCGGTATGTCTTCTTGAGAAGCCACCGTTCATTCAAGGCTGACGCGTATCAGTCTCTCGGCCTCCGACCACAGACCCATCTCCCGGTGCGGTTGACATCCACTCCCCGTCATCCTTCTCGGACACGCGATCTGGCGAGAGCACCTTTCCACCCCTACGCTATCCGAGCCCTTTCTCACCTGAGTCGTCCCCATCAGCGAGTCCTCGACCGTCAGAAGTAAACGCGATGCCGCCGCCACCGATGGGCGGCAACGTCCTTCTGTCACAAATTAGCACTATGTCGCTCGAACCTGGCGAAGCAGTCTCCTGGTCACAGGGCCCGACGCCACCTCCTTCTGTTCTCCCCTTACCCGGATCAAGTTCAGCTCTTCCGCCTCGAGGAGCGAGTCTCCGTAGCAGAGGAGCCCCTAATAACCTCCCGGTGCCCCCTCAACTACCTCACCTCCCTTTTACTAGCGTATCAGATTCGGCCCTCCCCATGGTTCCAGGTGCACCGCTGCCCCGCTCACCGTCCGGTCGGTCTGTCCAATCAGCCCCTCGGCCGATGCGTCACGACATTCCTCCCGTCCCACAATTCCGTGGTGCAGGCTCTCACCTGTCCGACGGCTCCTTCGCATCGCACCATCCGCCTTCTCGCTCTCATTCCGCCGACCCTTTACGTCCTCCCGAACCCCCTTCTGCCCGCTTTTCCAGCTTCCCAGGCCGCGGTTCGCCCGCCGACGTAGATGACGACAGTCCACCCATGTCACCTGTCGAAGAGGAAGAGGCGGCAGCTCTGACCGGACCCGCCGTCATCTCCGCTCAGATGAAGTGCAAAGTCTTCCTCAAACAGTCTCACCAGCAATGGAAATCCCTCGGATCCGGTCGGCTGAAGCTTTACGCCCAAAAGCGAGGAAACATTAAACAGCTGGTTGTAGAGTCGGATTCGTCCAGCAAGGCGATGCTCATCTCGACTATTGTCTTGACAGATGGCGTGGAGAGGGTGGCGAAGACGGGTGTGGCGGTGGAGATCAGCGACAAGGGAAAGCGGACGGGGATCATCTATATGATCCAGCTGAGGAATGAGAATTCGGCGGCTGGTTTATTCGAGAGTCTCCTCGCGGGGAGCGATCGCTCTGCTGTTCCCCGCTGAGTGAGTAGAGCTAGCACTGCATGCATTGGGTTCGGGATTTTAGCTTCAGGAGTTGAAAGGACGAGGTGATTGCTTTGCCTTTTAGGCGTGCACATTTGTTATTCATTATTGGCGGGACTCGCCAAATCACGTGGCTTTATTATTACAATTTGCTGAATTGGAACGTTATCGGGTATGGCTTTGGCACGATCTCGATTGAGGCTATGTGTTACAACTCCATCCTACACCTTTATTTCTGAAGCTTGCGCCTTGAAAGTACCACCGTTAGATGTGTAGAGGCTTGTTCCCCTAGGTTACAACATGACATCTCCCCTCGAGACCACTCATCCCCTCCCTGCCGTCGTCCAACCTACCCCTTCTCCCTCGGTCATCCGTCTCTATATACCTCCACCTCCTGCGCCTCCAGCTTCAAGACCTATCAAGCGGCGCTGGATGGCTCGAGTAGCTGCTGAAGACGCAGTTACAGGTCCGCGGGACTGGGGCAATGACGCTGGTTTTGGGAACCCTTCGTCTCTCTCCCTTCTTATTGATTGTTTGGGCTCTGGGAGAAGAACTTTGAAGCCTTCAAGTTCGGTGTAAAGGGCAAGAGGCAAGCGCAGGTTGCTGAGGAGTGTGAAGCATGGCTGCGGGAGCGTGGTTGTCCTTCTCCACGTATTTCCAAAGCAATACAGAGGAAGGTACGTCTCCTCCCTTCCCTCGCTCGTCTGCTGATGATTTGCTCTAGATTAACTACCTCTGGGATGGGTGGAAGGAAGAGCTAGACTGGAAGGAGGGTACCGGCAATGGTCAGGGGCAGAGGATCATTGATGATGCTCCCCAGAGCGCCTGAAGCAGACGTCATGAGTATGCCGCCTTCTTGATCCTCTAGTTGATACTGAAGTCCCATGGGCGAGTCTGTAGATGAATAGAGCTAGCTGGTACTTTGGATCGGCTGGTTGTCGCTTGCAACAAGCATGAAAGACGACGTCTTATCCAAAGCGAAGTACAAGTCGCAGGTATTCGGGGTGGGACATGCGGAAGAGGAATTTGAACTCGCGAGGGGGTGCGGAGAGCACGGCATCAATGTGACACGCGTAGCGAGCATGCTTGTAGGTCTTGGGACGCGCCCAGTACCGACGGAGCACGATTTCGCGTCGAAGGCAGAGGTGGAAGTAGACGAGCCTGCGGATGGATTTTGTGCGTGGGGCTGAGGCCGAATGTGCAAGTTCACGGTCAATTCCTTTCAGCGCTGCTTGTCGATGGGGTAGTGTAGGCATCCTGCACAAAGTATCAAGCTTATAGAAGCCCTTCAAGCTGAGAAATGGGGATGTACAGTTCAAATGTTTTAAGTTGTAACTTATGCGAAGACGCGTAAAAAGTGGCTCCAGACAAGGCAAATATTGGTGCGGGGATCCTGATTTCTCTCATGAATAACCCTATTTGCTAAATTTTTCAGGCGCCCCGGGATTCTAGCTGTATTGGGCGAGAACTAGCTGTAATTATATGAATGGATGTAACTCACTCCAAAAGCTCTGCATGGGCTCCGTAAGACTATCCCGGATGACCCCTGCATCTTCAGCCGTCTGTCATACGCTGTTTGCTGATGTAAGTTCCCAATCGTTCGGTATTCCATGAAGTTTGACATTTTCCTTATTGTGCAGGCTTCCGAATGCGCCGAAAGGCCTCGTAGAGTGACAAAGAGATGCTCCTGGACTGCAGACGAAATTGATTGATTTGTTATGACCCCAGCCCTTCATGACCACGATCTACGCCACCACACAGGAACGCCGGAATATCCAGACAATGAGCTCCGCACGTCTGTGCCTGTGTTCGACATTCGCCGACACCCTCTATGAACTTCGTACCCAAAGCAGCCCAATCGCGGGATCGAGCCTTCGGATACAAGCATGACCAGAATTGACGAGCACATTCTACGACCAACGGGGTACGACCAAAGATATGCGAGCGTATCAAGGTTTCAAGACTTATTGATGGTACCTCAATCCACACCGGCCAGCGGGTAAACACTAATTGCTACCATGCGCTAACAGCTTCCCCTCAGACCGAGCCACGTAACACCCTACCACCGCACTCTCCTTCTCCCCAACACGCGAATAGAACCGAGTCCGATTACCGCGGGACTTCACGGTCAGGCAGACGGGCAGAGGACTAAGGCTGGAGAAACCCCTGGAGTGCTGTAGAAACGGGGAGAAGGATCACGGAGGTCTCGGGGTTGGAGTGGTAAGAGCGGAAGAGGCCGAGGTACGCAAAGGTATAATAGAGCGACCAGATTGACTAATATCCGCTAGAGATCTAGTATAGTATACTGTTATGACCGTACCCTACCAGATATGATTTGGATCGAACTCACGCCCAAGCAACCTTCATGCCTAGTCCGATGTCAATGAACGTATACGATTGTCGAGCACAACCGCTGGTACTCGGTATGACTTGGATAGTGAAAGGAAAACTACAGACAAATTGACGCAGTCCACAATTGTCGAGCACAATCGACGACGGATGCGGGTAGACGTAGACTTACCAGCCTAGTCTTACACAGCACGAGAGATCACACAACCTGAGGGTGGAACCCTTCCCCGATGCATCAATCTAATCCGCGCCAACCATTCTGAAATCCAACGTCCCTCAATCATCTTCGGTCAAGACTCCGCCTTCGCATCTATTCATATACACAGTTGGTCGTGCCCCGTTGGTCGTTGAATGTGCTCGTCAATTCTGGACATGGGTCATGCTTGTATCCGAAGGCTTGATCCCGCGATTGGGCTGCTTTGGGTACGAGGTTCATAGATGTGTCGGCGAATGTCGAACACAGTTTCAGACGTGCGGAGCTCATTGTCTGGATATTCCGGCGTTCCTGTGTAGTGGCGTAGATCGTGGTTATGACGGGCTGGGTCATAACATATTTTGCAGCGACATAGTCGTGCGGCTGTTTTCGGATTCAATGTATATTCCGCAAACAATGACTGCAATCTGCTCACCTGCGAATCAAAGAATCTAGGGATGTCCTCTATCCTCATTTCCATTGTCTCATACGCTGTATCTTGGCGAAGGTGCCCCATGCGGTCTCGCAGGAAGCGCGTCGAGGTGGTATCCTTGTGAAGACATTCCACATAGGCTGATCGATGACTCTCCGCCGGTTTAAAAACCTGAAGAACAGTCTGGACGGTCAAGTTCGACGAAATCGCTCGAGTTTGTTGAGCTCCGACAAAGACCCGCGCAAGGGGAACGCTAGAGTCACTTTTGGTAATTGAACGGGTCGAAACGGGCTTGGACTAAAGTCTGGAGATTCCAGTGGCCCGCGAACTGAGTAGCCAGCCTCGGGAAACGATCCTTGTTGGGACGGGAGGTTTTTGGTGTCCCCTTCTAGCGAATCCTGTGTTTCGGGCGGAGGAAACGGGACTTGACGTTGCGGAGCCGCTATCCGAGCAGTGTGCTGGGCACTTAGTGGTAAATACTCGTAAGGAGGCCGAACGGGGCGGCTTGATGAAGTCACCTTCTTCAATGAGCCGATCGGAAAGTGAATATTTGATAGATGGGATGGGAGCATGGCAAGGGGTAGCGAAAGCTCAAAGCGAGCTCAGTATAGACCAAAGGGAATAGTCAGCCCCTAGATCAGAGGCCATAAAGCTGCATGAGCGTGGAGAGAACATCCGACACAGGAAATGTCGCTTTTAATGGCATCCGGAGGTTGGATGACTCTAATCCCCATCAATGACAAATACCCATCAGTGGTGTTGACTGATGGCGAAGGGAGGAGACCGATGGTTCGAACAGGTGCCTGTTGGTCCATGCACACATTACCTACCATGCATTGCTGTTTCGGAGTGAGTTACATCCATTCACATAATTACAGCTAGTTTTCGAGCTAGAATCGGAAAATTAGCACAATCAAGTAAATTAAAGCATGATTAAGTATGCGTGAGCTAGTGTACTTTTGGACGGTTCGGTTCGGCGTTCCATTCCCTCGTCACACCTAATCGTCGTCCTACCGGTCTCATCGCAGACCTTCACCGCCGCTGTTACAGCTGTTTGGAGGGCAAGGTCAGCTCGACGACGAGATTCACCGCTTCGACCTCATCAAAGCAAATCGAAGCTTCTCGATACAAAACCATCTTACTGCCTGGCGCCCATCTCCTGCTCTCAATATCGCCAGCGCAAGCTCTAGATCCTTGGGTCATCTTCCTGCATCCGTGAGTATGATCTTTACGCTGCCGAGAAGAATCTACCATGGAAGACCTCAGTCTTCATGGCGATATTCCTCTCCCAGCTGTACCTTTGCTTATTCCTAGCTAACGCCTCTCTCAGAGTCCACCAATCACCAACCCGAATATCACCCCTGCCCACCCATTGCATGCCATCGCCCACCATCCCCGCTTCATCATCCCCCTACCACTCCGTTGTCCCACCATCCACCATGCACCCCGGCGTCCTCCATCGACGATTCCTAAACGATCTCTCCACATCCCTATTCTCATTCGTCCTCCCCCTCCTCCCTACCAACGAGGAACTCACAGTCAAAGAAGAGTGCGTCTCCCCAACTAGCCCATCAACCCGCTCGTGAGCTGATTTTGTGGTGTGTCGTGGTAGAGTGAGAGGATTGATCGAGAAGCTCATCAAGACTATTGAGCCCTGTGCGCGGTTATTGAGTTTTGGGAGTAGCTGCAATTCGTTTGGTCTCCGCAATTCGGGTGCGTGAGGTGAACTGAGATATGGGTCCTGATGTGCTTGTTAACGGTGGTAGATATGGATCTGGTGGTGCTCATCGATGATCCCGGAGCCAGCTTGGAGCCGTCGCATTTGGTGCAGATGCTTGGGGATTTGCTGGAGCGGGTGTGTCTTTCCCAAAACGTAGAGTCCTCTCGGAGCTGATCAGTCGCGATCGTCGATAGGAAACGAATTTCGATGTACGTGTGCAACAAGGGATGGGGGATCGGCTGACGAGAGCAGGTCAAACCGCTGCCGAAAGCACGAATACCGATCTTGAAGCTCACCCTCGCCCCTTCTCCCGCTCTCCCCTTCGGTGAGCTACCACGCTCAAGCAGTGCTGGACCTGGCGTTGACGGATTTTAGGCATCTCATGCGATATCGGGATTGAGAACCGATTAGCGATCGAAAATACTCGTCTTCTCCTCACCTACGCTACGATCGACCCTGCCCGAGTACGGACCCTGGTCCTCTTCCGTATGTCCCCCGGTCGAGAAAGATTCCGGAGCTGAAGGATGCGGACAGTGAAAGTATGGGCGAAGCGACGGCATATCAACTCCCCCTATCGTGGGACGCTCTCCTCCTGTACGATACTTCAAGACGGATTCAGCGTGTGCTGACCCCGCTAGACGGCTTCACTCTCATGGTCCTCTACTTCCTCGTTCACGTGAAACAACCGCCAGTCCTTCCGAACCTGCAGCGCATCGCCCCTGTCCGACCAGTGTCTGAAGAGCAAGTAATGCTTGAAGGGCGGAACGTCTATTTCTTCGATGATGTGGAGACATTACGTCAGGAATGGTCTTCCATCAACTACGAGACTGTTGGCGAGCTGTGAGTTTATACCTGCAATCGCTCCGTCGGACTCAGGCTAACGAGGACCGAACAGGTTGATCGACTTCTTCCGGTTCTTCTCGCATGATTTCCAGTTCAACAATTCGGTATTGTCCTTGAGAGCGGGACCATTGACGAAGGAGAGCAAGGGATGGGTCAACGATGTAGGTAGTCTGATATCATGAGAGCGCATTGCTGACGAGGGGTAGATCGATGTAGGAGGATTCAACGAGATGGCTAGAGACCGGAATAGGCTTTGTATTGAGGTGCGACATTTTTATGATCGTACAGATGATGGAGTCTGATGTTGTGCCTAGGATCCTTTTGAGATCACGTACAATGTTGCACGGACAGTCACGAAGGACGGCTTGTATACAGTGAGCTTGCTGACTCATGTCTACCAAATGCTCACGTTCTTCAGCTGCGCGGGGAGTTCATGCGGGCCACCAGGGTTGGTCTCTCTACGCCGGAAAAAGTGAGATACTGATGATCGCAGATCTTGACACAGCGACCGGATCGCGCGGTACTGGCTCTTGGCGAGCTCTGCCGGGAACGTGAGGATGAGCTGCAAATTGCGCCCCGCTCGGCATCCCCATCAGCTCGATCTCTTTCCGCCTCACGATGCGGCTATACTCCTGCAGCTCCAAACGCCGCTTGGCGCAGTCATTCTCAGGCTCCGTTCGACCGACTAGCTCCAGCTCCGCATATCGAGACACCAATGGGTCGGAGAGGTCGGCAGAGCGAAGGGGATGTACCGGACTATTCCGCTCAGGAGTTATGGCTTGCCAGTCAAGGTGCCAACCTGGGCGGTGTAGGGGGATTGGGTTTAGGGTTCACCGAATACGGTTTCGATCCAAACGGTGCCCGAGGACGAGACACGGCTACGCGGGGACTCGAGATTCCAGGTAGCTACCGGGAATCTCGGCGATCGGCATCTGTCTATGAGGGAGGCTCCGGCTCGATATCCGCTCCGCTCAGTCCGCACCGGTTATACGCACAGCTCGAGCTTGGCAAGGGACCGCAAAACTGGCCAGCGTATGATCCTCGCCTTCATGCTTCACCTGGTATGCCGGTCGATCGCGTCAGCGGGCCATCGAATTATCGGACAGGAACCAACAATGCTTTGCGAGGTGCCTCACGATCAGGATCCTTGATCCCGACGAATGGCTCTCACCTGGCGGATATCGAGCCACCTTCGCCACTTCCCGCTTTTGCCCCGTTCTCACCCCCGAATCCGATTCCTTCGACCCTCCAACCACTGAACGTCGAGTCTGCCAATTACATCAGCCCGAGCACCCTTCTCTCCCCAGCACCGGAACCTCAAAGCCTACCGAAAAGCGCGGTGAACTCCCTCGCGCAGAGCTTTGACCGGATGGGAGTGAGTCCACCTGGGAAGGGAGCCGAGAATCCGGCAGGTACGCGGAGGACCGAACGCAGAGTAGCCGATCGCATCTGACGTCGCCTACAACGAAGGCGAAGGGGTCGAGATTGGCGACGGGAAGGACTATTGATCTTGAGCATTAATCGGTGGATTGGTGAAGGCATACTGCATTTATACTCCTCATTGTGCACATTGCAAATCAGCACTGCATAAAGGTTCAGAAGTGTAGGGCAAAGCGGATTTATCGGAAGGCGCCGGAGGAGATGCCGTGTCCGCGCCGCCAGATTTCGCAGGACGACGATCCTTTCGCATAGCTCTTTGTCATCCTTCATTGCATTTGCCTCCTGACCCTAAACCGCCAACTCGTTGAGCTTCGAAGAGCGACTTCAAGGCTCTTCCTCGATACCGAAGCTTCCATAGACTATCCACCATGGTCCTCTCCCGAACACCTCTGGTAAGTACCCACCCTTCCCCAATCGACCTCGACTGATGACCTCCCCTCAGTCCTCCAATCTCCTCCGTCCCCTTTCCACCGCCTCATCATCCCACTCCCTCTCCCGCGGTCTCCTTCGCGCGACATACCTCCCCTCGTCACGTGGATTGGCCACCGCGACCGAACCGTATGATCTTGTTGTGATCGGTGGTGGACCCGGTGGGTATGTGGCCGCCATCAAAGCGGCGCAACTTGGCATGAAGGTGGGCCTCCCGATCAGAGTCACGCATATGACCCCGTCTAATCAAGCTGTTTTGGTAGACGGTGTGTATCGAGAAGAGGGGGAGCTTGGGGGGAACGTGTCTGAATGTCGGTTGCATCCCCTCGAAATCCATGTAAGATACAACCATCTCCTTGGGAATGTAACACTGAGCAAGTGGTCGGTGGCCAGGTTGAACAACTCGCAACTCTACCACCAAGCGAAACACGACTTCAAATCCCGCGGGATCGACGTCGGCGACCTCAAACTCAACCTTCCCGCAATGATGGCCGCGAAAACCAACGCCGTAAAGTCCCTCACTGGCGGGATCGAGACCTATCTCTTCAAGAAGAACGGGATCGACTACATCAAAGGCGCCGCGAGCTTCGCCTCGCCCACCCAGATCAACGTGGCTTTGAATGATGGAGGGGAGACACAGGTGGAGGCGAAGAATGTTATCATTGCTACAGGGAGCGAGGTTACGCCGTTTCCGGGGATCGAGATTGATGAGAAGAGGATCGTGAGCAGTACGGGGGTGCTCGAGTTGAAGGAGGTACCAAAGAAGGTGGGCTCACCTTAGGCGGTGGTAGAGGAACGGGGAGAATGCTGATGGGGTCGATTTGGTAGATGGTGATTATTGGTGGTGGGATCATTGGATTGGAGTTGGGATCGGTATGGTCGAGATTGGGATCGGAAGTCACGGTGGTGGAGTACCTCGGAGCGGTCGGTGCGGGTATGGACGCGGAGGTCGGGTGAGTCATGCCGCATTGGTGTCCGACATTGCCGGGATTCGGCTGAGCGTCTCGCAGGAAGCAGTTCCAGAAGATTCTGCAGAAGCAGGGACTCAAGTTCAAGCTCAACACGAAGGTCTTGGGAGCTGAGCAGGGAAATGAGACCATCAAGCTCAAGGTCGAAGCTGCGAAGGGTGGCAAGGAGGAGACGGTGGGTTGCCGTCTGATCTCCCATGACACCGATGGCGCTGACGAGGTCGAGGTAGCTCGAAGCAGATGTCGTCCTCGTGTCGATCGGACGACGACCAGTGACAAAGAATCTCGGCCTGGAGAACATCGGAGTTGAGACGGACAAGAAGGGACGGATCGTCATCGACGATCAGTTTAACACCAGCGCGAAAGGCGTCAAGTGTATCGGAGACGTCACGTTCGGTCCCATGCTCGCACATAAGGCCGAGGAGGAGGGTGCGTCGGGCTTCATCAGACATTGAAGCAGTATTGACGTAGAGTACAGCCATCGCGGCCGTGGAGATCATCAAGAGCGGCCATGGACATGTCAATTACGATGCCATCCCCTCGGTCGTTTATACACATCCCGAAGTCGCTTGGGTGGGGAAGAACGAGGAAGAGCTGAAGGCGGCGGGTGTCAAGTATAAGATTGGGAAGTACCCGTTCGCGGCGAATTCGAGGGCGAAGACGAACCAGGATACCGAGTAGGTCGGCCTCTGCCACAAGTGAATGCTGACAATGGTTCAGCGGCTTCGTGAAATTCGTATGTCTTGGGGGATCAGGTACGGATTCTGTGCTGACGACCTGCAGATCGTGGAGAAGGACACAGATCAGGTCTTGGGCTGCCACATCATTGGTGAGTGCTTGTCTTTTCATTGTGTCAGCAGTGCAGCTGATATGTGGCAGGACCCAACGCAGGCGAGATGATCGCGTCAGCGGTGTTGGCGATGGAGTACAAAGCTTCAGCCGAGGATATCGCGCGGACATCCCATGCCCACCCCACACTCTCGGAAGGTATGCAACTCTTGATCTACAAAGAAGGATCTATGCTGACTGATCTCTGTAGCTTTTAAGGAGGCGGCGATGGCTTCCTATGGCCAGGCGATCAACTACTAAGTGGGATAGAGCGGCGTATTGGAGTGCATCGCATGCAGCTATATCACCATCTTCAGCGGGTTGACGACGTCTCCCCGTTGAACCTGACCGGCCGCGCGCGAGTCTACCTGTCATACCAGACGGCAGTCTCAAAGGCGAGTTGGGCAAAGATGGTACTGTCCCAAACTCCATAGGGCAATGTGAACATGAAAATGGAGCGTGTGACATGGGGGTATCCAAGTGTCCTCGGTACAATAGCAGCGGTATCTCGACCAATGTCCGTCAATCCTCCACCCCTCCTTCATCCTCCGCCTCTCCCGCCGTCTCCCCCTCCCCTCCCAAATTATTCGCCCTCTCCAAATAACTCTCCGGGACCAAACCCTCCCTCTCCAATCCCCCTTCCTCCCTCCCCACCACAACCCCATCCACAACCTTCCTCCTGATCGCCACGACCCACCCTTCCCCTCCACCTCTCCCGCGCACTTCCACGTAATCCCCCTCTTCTAACCCGATCTCATGCTCACCCATCGCGTCGAACGCGTATGCAGCGCGATACAGACCATAAGGCTCGTCCCCTTCTCCCTCCACGTCGTCCGAGCTGGTCGACGAGAAGGCGAAATCATCATCATCGTTATCCGTATCGGTGGTCAGGGGATACTCGTGGTCGTCGTCCGGATTAGGGGGTTGTGAAGAGATACTCGAGTCGGCTGATTCGCGTTTGGATGAATTACCCATGAAGCCGCGCCAGGAGAGGAGGTTGAACCCGCCCCATCCCTTCTTCCCGGACGAAGAAGATCCGAGATCGGGGAAACCGAAGCAGCTCGAGCTGGGTTGAGGGGAGGGATGAGGGATCGGGAGGGTGCGGTGGCGGGCATCGGTGGGGAGGTAGGCGTAGTCCCGGATGATTAGTTCGGGTGGGTAGGGCGAGAGGGAGGGGGAATGCTCGGGTATGGGCGTTGTCGCCAGGCTGTGATTTTGACTGTGACTGGTCTCGGACGGGATAGTAGAGGTGTCTGCGCCACTGGAAGACGGGACGACGGAGGATGTGCCCAGTGTCGACCTGGGACGCGGCTTGGACGAAGCCCGACTGACAGTACCCGACACACGCCGACCACTTCGTGACGAAGTCGACCCCGCCCGATCTCTGGTCCAACTGGACGGCGCGAGGTTGGGGTTCGGCGACATGATCTGCGAGCTCGGGCGAGATGGGGCTGGGGAAGGCGGGGCGGGGCGAGAAGAGTGGAGCTGGGAACTTGAGCGTGGTTTGGTCGGGATGGGGTGGTGAAGTGGTGGTTCGGAGGTTGAGGTTGGGAGGGACCATGGAGTGGGGTGGGAATCTGCAGGAGGGGGAGTGGTGAGGTGGGAAGAGGGTTTGGTCGGGCTTGGTTTGGTCGGTTGAGTCGGTATGAAATGGGGATCTAGGGAGGTTAGGGAGGAACGATGAGGTACACGAACGAACTTACCTGGTGTCACTTGTTTGTTTAGGGTCTCGGAAGGCATCTCAGCTTTCGGATCGATTGCAGCGGTCGACATCTTTTTGAGATGCGTATATTCGAAGGTGGAAGTGGATCTTGAGGAGGGTGTCGGAGCTATGTGGGCTATTACGTGAAACCATCAACCACCACTCGGAATAGCTCCTCACCTGATCCCAAAGTCACGATATCACGAGATTCTGCTCGAGTTGCTCGTCACTGCGGAAGTCGTCGCTCTTTTCACTGAAACATCAAAGCTATCCAATCCAGACGAGCCGAAACGAGTCGTAACAGTCAAAAAGCGGGCCGTCACCCTCAAGATTTCTTTCAGACGATGACAGTTAGCTGATGGCGCGTATTTTGTGCTTTTGTTTCAAAGCGGCAATGCTCCGGGACCAACGCGCGGGATCGATCGCAACGCCTATCTGATACTCTGTGGCTAAAATGACAGAAACCGATACGCCTATCCCTCAACACCGGGCTCGGTTCCTGGCGAGAGATGCTTTTTTCGTCCAACGGAGTCGAGGATGTTGATTTGACTGTTTGATTTCGGTTGATCTCGGGTCGATTTCTCATCTTCGCTAAAAGCAGCCCTTCAGTGACGACTCCAAGCGTACTGCGGAAGTTTTTGAATCGCCCTTTAGAGCGTCTTGGCTGCTTGTCGCAATGTCCGGCTCAACTCCCATCATTACGAACGGGAACAGCAATGGGAACACCTCCGACTCCCTCGAATCCTCTACCGTCCTCCTTCCTCCCCGACTGCTCACCTCGGGTCCTGAGGCGAACGACAGGGCGTCCAAGTCGACCTTCGAGGCAGTGCCGAGCATGTCCTTGTTACCGGACCGTTTGAAGGATAGGCTTCTGTTCGCCGTTCCGAAGAAGGGGAGATTGCATGAGAAATGCTTGGAGTTGCTTGCTGGTGGGTTATGCATCGTTACCACCGGGCTGCCAGACGGTCGTCGCAGCTCGGAAAGGCGGATTGAACCCAGAAGCGGGACTGATGCCACTTGTTCCAGGTGCGGACATCAAGTACAACCGGGCTCACCGACTGGATGTCGCTCTCGTCCAGAATCACCCCATAGCATTGTCAACCGTCTATCCCACATTCCTTACACTCTGCTGATGCAAGTAGAGTCTTCCTCCCCGCCGCCGACATCCCCCGCTTCGTCGCCCTGGGTTCCGTAGCGCTCGGCGTAACAGGGCAAGACGTCATCGCCGAATCCACTCACGCCAACCAGATCTCCGAGCTTCTCCCCCTCGGTTTCGGGAAATGCTCGCTCCAGGTGCAGGTGCCGGTGATGGGTCCTATTCAGACGGTGGAAGCGCTGAGTGGAGGACGGATAGCGACTAGCTTCGAGGTGCTTTCTGGGGAGTTCTTTGCTGGGATCGATAGGGAGAAGGGTGCGGGGCGGAGTACGAAGGTTGAGTACGTTGGGGGGAGTGTGGAGGCGGCTTGTGCGCTGGGGATGGCGGATGCGATAGGTGAGCGGAGTTTGACTTTGTGACCAGTGGGTCTGATTTGAGGAGATTCTGATGAGTAACGCTTCTCTGCTTTCCAGTTGACCTTGTTGGTAGGTCGAACATTATCGAGCGAGGTATCACTATGCTGATATGGTCACACAGAATCCGGAGACACCATGCGCGCCGCCGGCCTCCACCCCATCCACACCCTCCTCACCTCCGAAGCCGTCCTAATAACCTCCTCGACCCCCCACCCATCCCTCACTCCTGTCCTCGCACCCCTCGTCCCACTCGTCAAATCCCGCTTCGCCGGCGTCCTAGCCGCCAAGCGCTACGTGTACGCCTCATACAACATCCAGCGGGAAAAATTGCAAGATGCCCTGAAGATCACTCCCGGTAGGCGGGCAGCGACGGTCAGTCCGCTGGACGAGGAAGGGTGGGTGGCGGTGAGTGCGATGGTAGAGAGGAAGGAGGTGGCGATGGTCATGGATGAGTTGGAGAGGAAAGGAGCGGAGGATATATTGATCATGGCGCTGGATAATTGTCGGGTTGGGGTGTAGAGGATGCATAGATTATAGATGGCACCTCTGTATTTCCATGACTCTTGCTTTCCCACTTCAACAAACCCTGTCGGTCTGTAGTCATAAGTGTGCTGCCGCCGTTCAAAGCATGACTCGAACCTCATCATCCCGAACCAAAATAGGGTTTACCCAACTGCCACTCTCCCTTTCGTCGCTTGGCATTTCCCTTCATCCGCTTTTACCCATCCACCTTTCCTTCGTCAAGCCCAACCATGGCGGGAATACCACCCCCTCCCTACCCACGGGACCATGCACAAGGTACCTCTCATCCTCTGAGGACCCCGGCTGAACCCACAGTCCAGCCAGGACCCGTCGCTTCCCCCGCTCCCCCCGCCAGCTCATCCTCCTCCATCCTCGAATTCGCAGAGACCACCTCAGTCTGCCTCGAATGGAAGCTCAGCGGTCTAAAAGCCATGTACGACGGTAGCAAGGGGGATGCGAAATCGTATGTCCCATGGTGTGAGGTGTAGCTGAAGGGAAGGAAATGTATCAAGTCGGCGGTCTTTGGGGATCCGGATAACCTCTGGGAGGTTCTCTGGTACCCCAACTCGGGTGTTCAGGGGGGAGATTATGCCAGTCTCTACCTTTCTTGTGTGGTGGGACTTCTCATCCACAAAAGATCAGGGCTGATGGGCCATAGCCCACGTATCAGGAGCGCGACCAAGGTATTGGCAGCAAATGGACTCGGAAAGGACTCTGGTGGTTCCGCTTCGAGATCCGGTCCACAATCTTCGACGAGCGCTCCAACAAGATCGTCACCCTCGCCACCAAAGATGCAGCAGACCACACCTTCGCAGTCAAGACTGCCAATTGGGGATGGCAACAGTTCACCAAGCGTGATGTGGTATTCCAACACCCGACGGTCCAGCAGTCGGATAGCTTTCTCATCGTGTGTACGCTGCAGGCGCAACCTCAGCCGCCGGCGGGGTACTGGTTGGGTTTGGGGCTACCGCCGAGCGTGCCGTACGTAGCGGCGAATACGGTGACGACGGGACGGTCGGTGGGGAGCGGAGGGGGATTGAGCGCTTGGGCTGGAGGAGCGGGCGCGAGTGGAGGTGTAGCGGGTGGTGTTGCGGCGGGTGGGGGAGTCAATAGGGTCGTTCCCGGCGGTTTGGTTTCTGCGGTCGGGTCCTTGCTGGATGATGAAGGTGGGTGCTGTTCGTGGGAACGAGGTTGACGGCAGTGTATTCCGATATCGAATTCATCATCCCACCTCGCAATCTGCGGAAACGAGAGCGTGATGCTAGGATCGATACGGATCGCGCGCCTTCCCCGCGACGGATCTACGCGAACAAAAAACTGCTCACGCGATGCGACTACTTCGACGCGATGTTCCATGGCGGGTTCAGGGAGGTGGAAGGCGTCATCGAGCTTGAAGATGTGAGTCAGTCCGAGCTGGCCGGGCTGACGTGCGGCAGGAGGACTCGGAGGACGAGCCGGACATGCTCTCTGACTCGGATATGGAGGACGAAGCGGCAGAAATGTCTGATGCACCTCCGAACCCCAGCTTACACCTCACCACGACTACGTCGCGAGCTTCCGACATCCCACCTCGTCGCGCATCGACATCCGCCGACGTGCCTCCGCGAGTACCTGAGCATGAGATGCGCGCTGGCGGGGAGGAAGAGGCGATCATGGAGGATACGACAGCTGGAGGAGAGGGACATGCGGACGAAGCGATGGAGGAGGACACGCACGAGGAGGAGGTACAAGTCAAGCGGGTCGAGTTGGTCCCTGGACGGCAGTCAATTGGCGCGATCATGGGACCGAAGAAGACGAGGGTCATGGTGCGGGATGCGGCTTGGTCCACCTGGTGGGCCGTGCTCTACTGGGTGAGTCTCACACTGCCAATTCAAGTCACGACTGATATGGGTAGCTTTATACCGACATAATTTACTTCGCCCCCCTCTCCTCATCATTCGAGCACTCCCCGATCCCACCAACCCACTCCCGACCAGGCAGTATCACCTCCTTCCCCCCACCAGAGCCGAAAACCCGCCGCGAATGGGTCCGACAATGGATGACCGAGCACGGTATCGGCGGTACCGAAGACCCGCCTGGTCCTAGACCCGTCAGCGCAAAAGCGGTGTACCGCCTCGCAGACAAGCTCGACCTCCCGCCGCTCAAGCTTAGGGCGTTTCAGCATATATGTAGCGGGTTGACGGCTTCCAATATCCCTTCCGAGGTGTTCTCGCGTTTCTCCTCCACATTCGAGGATGTACGGAAGGTGCGGTTTCTTATGCTTGAGTGTTGGGATGCGAGGGAGTGAGGCTGATGATGGTGATAGGTACAAGTGGCATTCTTCCTGAAACATTGGTCGGAGATCAAGAAGAGCGAGACGATGACGCAAATATGGCAGCAGATCAGGTTGGGGAAACATGTTGGGTTCGAGGAGGGTGAGTCCCCGATCGGGAAGCAGGCGCTGATGGGGAGTGTGGCCGCTTATTGTCGGTCAGCTGGACTTCAAGCCGTCATAAGTGGGGTAGGAAGCAGACGCGCATCTCTTGTAGATATTGGGGCTCAGCTTGGTATTGGGAGGACATTAGCTTGTTTAGTATTGGCATGACGATCAGCCCTTGTCGACGTCCTCGACCGTTTACTTGTTTGATCATCTTACCGTGGCCATGCACGCAGTTCCAGCTAGAGGTGAGATGCGCAGTGCGCGGGGGCTATGATTTAAGTCGGTCGCGTTGGGTATGTATGCAATGAGGTATCTCGTCCCGGCTTGTCCGTCCCTCAAATCGAGTGCGTCTTCTTCGCCTCGAAATGCAGGGTCCAGCTCGAGAGCAATTTTCGACGATTGACCTGGTCTCCCGTCAAGCTGCGCCGCCATCATCAGCACCGGATTGAAAACCTAGAGGCATTACTCACGTTGTACCATATGTCAACGGCGCAATGAACAAGAACATCCCAAGTACCACTGCCATAAATCCGAGTATGACAGCCCAAGAAGCGCCACCCATCTGCACACGTACGGCGGGGCGGAGACGTGTTCGCGGGCCAGCGTCGGAGACAGGATAGTTGACGGTCTCGATGAGGATGAAGTTTAGGACTGATCCTGCGACTAGCGCGGATGCGAGATGCGCGGGTAGGTAGTGGTGTAGGAATCGTTGGCGGGACATTAGGTAGAAGGGAAAGTAGTGGAACGCCCATGTTCCGAGGAAGAAGCCGGTATTTCTGTACAGCCGATTGCGAATACCTAACTTCAGCTCGGACAGTCAAGCGGGACTCACCATCCTCGATTGGATCCAGGCCACGCCGCCGAGCCAGCATATCCGCGCCGATGATCCCGACAAAGACCGAGACCGCAACAGCGCACACCCACCAGCCGAGGAGGTTGCCGATCATGTAGATCTGCTGATTGACTGCTCCATCCGTCCAGAAGCTGATCCCGCTGAGGCAGAACGGCCATTCAATGGGATTCGATGCGTACGGGTGACTCGCGGTGAGACCGGCGTTATGCTGAAGCATGAGGATCTGGAGCTCGACAAACTTCTTGATGAAGCTCCGTCCTTTGACAGACTTCGGCTCCATGCGGACCGTGCGATTTCGGAAATCGTTCCCTGTCCCATCCGCGATGATGTTGTCGACGTACCAGCTGGTCGTACGGTCTCCTGCATTTTTGTTGCCGTTGACTTCCTGCTGATTGTATGCCCACTCGGGAAGAGGGCTAGGATGGGTCCATAAAAGCACCTTTGTAGGCATGTGGACGAGCTTGAATTGGCCTGACAAGGAATTCCAGGCCTCCCCTTCGTGCGCATCGTTCACCTGTATTTGGAAGAGGGTATCGTTTCGCCTCTCCTCTTCGTCGGGTTCCACTGTCGTAAATTCTTGATTGGTCGGCATGAGGGGAGAAGCCACGTCATGGGTGAGGAGCAATGTCTGGGTGCCAAGATGGAGCAGCTGAATCACGTCGTTATGTCGGACAACTCGGCCTCGACCGGTATCCGGGATCTCCTTTGTCGGAAGCACTTGCCAATGGTTGTTCGTATCGTTATGCGGGTAGCAAGTTACCTGCTGGCCTGAAGGTGAGCTGGGTGGAGCCTGAGATCTCACCTTGACTGCTGATCCGGCCATCATCATATCGAAGGGGATACTTGTCGGGATGCGAGTGAAGGAACTGCTTGGAGTCCTTGTGTCGGATCGTGACGGTATCGAAATAGCGGATCTCTAGGCGTCAGCCCAAACGACCTCGTTCACCTACCTTGGGAGTTTAGCAGAAGCTCATTGCCTTGCAGCGTCTCTTGAAAGGCTGGTGACATGAAACTATCGCCCGGTCCCGAGAACTTGAGTATTTTGAAGTGAGCCCAGAAGAATGAGAGGTAGATCATGAAGGGAACGAGTATCAGTCCGACGGCTCGGTAGCCAAAATGCCGATAGAAGTAGGGCTGGAGTCAGCTCGTTTCGGTATGATCAGCTCACCATCGGGTGTCCCCGCTTGATGTCGAGTATCCCCCATAGATCCCAAAGTACCGCTGCGCCAACCGACAGGAACGTAAACAGTCCCACCATCTTGCAGCCGAGGGTACAAGCTAGGGAAGCACCCGTCGCAAGGAGCCAGAGCCACCATGTTCGGGAGAACTCGCGGTATCGCTGTCGATGGAATTTGACGTAACAGAGGACGGAGAGGGACATGAAGAGGACGAGGGCTGCGTCGAGGAGGACAAGTCGGGTCTGCGTGATGTGCCCGTTGTCTGGCTCGTCAGCATGAGCCGGAGCTCAAGGGACCTACCGAAGAGGACGAGGAAGGCGGAGAAGAGAGCAATGCCAACGGGGTAGCCTGATTCCCGCATGATGGTGTAGACGACAGGGACCGTTACGCTTCCCATAATAGCGCAGAAACTTCGCATCCCGACGTACGGCACCTGTAGCACACCTTGATCAGCTCTGTTGCCCAGTGTCCCCATCATTCCTCATCTGATCCCGATATGCACGCGGAGGCAACGCGAGATAGCTTTCGCGAGACAGCTCGGTGCTCCTCCCAGATCCTTCCTGTTGGGTTTCAAACCTCTCGCACCTCCCCTCGCCCCAGAAGGCGAACATCATGATGACACCCTCTCTCCGCTCCTCCTCTCTTCCCCCGCTCCTCGTTCTGCACTGCCATTTCGCCGCCTCAAGACTCCTCCCGCTCGCCCCCGTCGCTCAGTTCCACCCATCCTTCACCCCTCCCCCCTTCCCCCGGGAAGCGCCCCCCGGCCAAGCCACTCACATTATTCGTCGTATAATTGTCCCCAATCTGCTCAAACCCGAAATCGCCCTTGAAGCCCACGACCCACCCCGCCAACCCATTCAACATCTTCGCCAACGGCGGATGGACATCAAAGTAGTACTCCCTCCTTATGTATTGCCCCGCGAAGGAACCGAAATGGACTTCGTCAAAGACGACTTGGTCGGGGTGGCCTATGCGGTAGAAACGGACAATGAATGCTAGGATCGTTAGGAGGGTTGCGACCGCCCAGGAGGAGAAGATTTCGGAGCGGTGGGCTCCTTGGCTCTGTGCGGGGCGGGGGAGGGGGCGCTGAGTGGGTGTTAGCTCGAATGAGATGTGGAGAGGGGGAGGCCGGACCTTTTCGTCTTCGCTGTAGGCGTGGTGTACGGCGTGGGGCAGAGCTGGGGAATCCGCGCGGTCGGTCCGTCGCTTACGGGCGAGCGACATGGCGTATTAAATCAGAATGGGATCGATGGAGGTGGGGGACAACGGTTAGTTGCTCTACCGGAGCAGGACAAAGGATCTCGGTCGATGCCGGCTGCCTGAAAATCAAAACCGACGTGGCGGTGGATACGTTTCCGATAACCGGATTGACCTCATCATTGAATAGTATGCATCAGGTCATCAAGAAATCATGTGTATATATACCTAACCATAGTTCCCAGATTCAAGACAAACACCGAACCGTCCAGTCGTCATTATTGGTGTCAAGCCGAGATCTCCTCCCACAGCTTGTCCTTGCCTCTTATCGATATATCCTCAAACGCCCTCGGTTGTTCCAGCTTGACGCAATCCCGACTCCCAAGTACCAGCAGCTCAAAGAAAAAGGCCGAAGCCCCGCGTCGGGTCGTCTTAAAAAATCAGCTTGATACAATCGCTGTGATGCGCAACCCACCTTGTCCGCAATCCTGTCGAACTGGATCACCTTGTCCTCCTCCTCGATCGCCTCAATTTCCTGCCGCAGCAATCCAATCGCCATCGCCGTATTCCGCGAGTAGCCGGAGCTGGTCTTACTCCTAGCCTCTGATACCAAGCTCTTCGTCGGGGTGATCGACACTTGGCTCTCTCCTTCCCTCTGCTGGCGAGAATCAAACATGGCAAGCGGATGAGCTCCCGCTTCCTCCTCGCCAAAATGGATAGCTCGGGCGATCGACTCAGCTCGTGAAGGAGCGAGAGATGATTCGCGGACTCGCTTGGCTCGAGGCGTAATCTCTTCTTCGACCAACGGAATGTCGGGCTGCACGCCGGTCTCGACGCCCAGGTCAAAAGTGTCGTCCCCAGCCTGTGCGAACGGGTCGGGAAAGCCTTCACTGGCAGGGGCCATACTCCCGCGTCGACCAAGTTCGACCTCGTCCTCCCCATCAGCAGGTCCTTCGATTCGTGGACGCTTGGGCGATCTCTCTGCGCTTGTCGATCGATCTCGACGCAGGATATCAGAAGGGAAAGCGAAGAGGTCCGCGAGTTCCGGTGCTAATCCCTGCGGACCAGCATAGATCATCGTCGCCGGTCCAACCCTGACTGACGGAAGGAAGTAGGCGACTGGATCTGCTACGATTTCACGAAGACGGATGATTTCGGCGACAGCCGGAATGTACCTCTCCACCCCAAGAATGTTCGAGTTATTTCGGTTAGGTGCGGCGAAATCGTCGTCAGGCAGCTCGAGCTCTTCATCAGCTTGAAGCTGGCGAGGTCGTTTCGGCTTGCCAGCGGTGTCTCGTTGGGTTCGGGCATCGGCAAGGGTCGCGACGCGAGCTGCGGTACGAGGGGTAATATCCGTGATGGAGAGCGGTGAAAGAGGCGGAGGGGTGGACAGGGCGCTCGCTGTGCAGCATATCAGCGCGATCCAGAACTTAGCATGGATTACTGACATTCCCTCCGTGACCGCTCCTCGAGATTCGGCACAGGCTGCTCGAGCTCTCCAAAGTCCAATCCGAGATCCATCGGTTCGAACTCCGCCATCCCCTCCGGTACATCCAGCGAACCTCCCCTCTTCTCAAACCCACTCCTTACACTTCCCTCTCTACTTAATCCCGGCTGCGCTTCCCGTCCTATTTCAACGCTATCATCACCAGCGCCAAAATCCTCTAATCGCAAATTCAGGTCGATCCCCGAGAAGTCCTGACTGTTGCTATCGTGGAGGTCCGGTGACGAATGCCGAGAAGTGGTCGATCCGCCGTATATAGAGGGCGCTGCGGGCCGACCGAAGTTATATGCGCCGTATTCCCGTTGCGCGGGACGGAGGTTGATCTGTGCGGCTGGAGCGGTGTGAAGACCTCGAGGAGCAATGTCGGCAGGAGGAGGAACCCAAGACCTGAGATCATCAGCTTGTGGTACGGGATTTCTAAGAGGGGGAGACGTACCAGTCAAAGAAGTCGAAATCGTTGCGGACATCAGGAAGGGTGATCGCGTTCTTGCTAGCTCGAATCTGATCCTCTGGCAAATCGACAATACCAGGTCGGAATGCCTATACCATGACACGTCAGTAGCGTCCTTGGAGTCTCCATCCCAACAGCTCTGAGTAGCTAGTACCGAGCGAAGAATACTGCTCACCAAAGTAATCCTCTCCCTCGTCTCCTTACAATCGTCCAGAAGATATTGCACCTTCCTCGAATAAATCCTCGTCACACCAAGCATCAACTGTCCCGACAACCTGAGCGTAATCGGTCCATCCTCCTGCGTCAAGATCGCGTCTACATCCACCCCATCAGTCAATCAACCCGTACATGCCAGGAGGGGGGACGTACCGACACTCTCCTCGACGTCAACGCCGAGGGCTTGCTGCTTGCTCAGTTTCCGCTCGTGGTGCGCGGATAACCAGACTTTTGCGAGGGGACCGCGTTTGGAAAGGATAAGTTCGGTGAGGAGCATGGCTGGGACGCAGGGGCGCGGGGAAGGGAGGGACGCGCTCGGGGTGGAGGAAATGATTAAGCGATCACTGTACGATACAAGGGAATATTATTAGGCGCTGAGCTACCAGAGACCAGCGAGCTGTCGTTCCTCAGGCTAGTATACGACCAAGAAACGCGATGTCTCAAGCAGGAATCGTGAAGGGAAGAGTGGAGAAGGAGGAACATTTCGAAGGCAGGGAATCCAGTCACCTCTTACGCGTGGCTTGAGCGCCTGTCTTCAGGTGGTGTCTTGTGTCTCCCAATGTGGCAATTATCGCCACCTGGAATTGGCGCTGAATGGCCTATCTGGTTGGGGACTGTCGAGAAGAAGCAGCACAGATCCCATCTAAGCCTAATACCCAGCAGCAACCCCATTCTTCCTGGAATCACTCGCCGCCCAAACCGTACCATTCTCCAACAATATCCCCTGCACTGTACACCGCATCATCAGCTCGCGTCCATTTCTGCCAAAAAATCCACCCACCTTCCGCTCTACCGCTATTTATATCAAACGTCCTAATCTCATGACCTCGTCTCCGTAGATTCTCGTTCATCTCTTCATCCTCCCCTTCGGGACCGACCTCGACGGTCGTGGTTTGGGGTACGACTTGATTGTGCCATCTCGGCTTCTCGATGGCTGCGGATATGTCCATCCCGGATTCTAGATTTAGGATCACCTGGGCGATGGAGGGGAAGATTCGGGAGCCGCCGGAACCGCCGAGGACGGCATATAGCGATGAATCAGAATTGAGGATGATCGAGGCCGCAGTAGAGGATAAAGGTCTAAGTGAGGGTCAGAGATGATATCATACGCCACGCACCTCTTTCCGGGAGCCGGGTAGTTCCACGGGCTGGGCAGGACGCCGAAAGCGTCGGCCGCGCCGGGGACAGCGAAGTCGTCTGAAAAGGTCAGCGCTGGACACTCTTTGGGAACTTGCTTACCCATCTCGTCATTGAAGATGACGCCTGTGTCAGGGTCCATGACATGGCTGCCCCAGATTAAATTGACCTGATCCATTTTCAGCACGATCGTGGTCATCTATCGTTGGCTCCAAGCTCACTGTCGAGGTGATGGCTACTGCCCCGCCCCACCGGTCCACAATCGAGAGGTGCGTCGTCCCGTGATCTACCGGGACATCGTGCAGCAGCCCATAATAGTCGACACCATGGGTCTCATTCTGGATGCAATCAGTCGAAATCCCCCGCGTTACTGTAACTGCTTGAAATCACTTACATCCGTGATCTTCGGCCTGATACCGTCCGCCCATTCCTTGGTATAGAAGTCATCAAGTCGCGAAGCGTCATCGACGAATGCTGGATCAGTGACTGCTGATCGTGCGCCGAAAGAATGTTTCATCGCTTCGATAAAGCGATGGGTATTCAATGAGGTCATGGATGTGATGTTGTATGGCTCGAGGATGTTGAGCAGTCCCAGCAGAATCCCACCGCTGGATGGGGCCGAGGTGGTGTATATCGTTCTACCATGGTAGGTTTGGTGGATCGCGGGGTACCTTTGCGCTTTGTAGTTGGCAAGCTGAAGTCAGCGGGGCTAGCCGAATAACACGTACATCATCGAGGCTCAAGATCCCACCAAACGACTGGACGGTATCGACCATGCTCTTTGCGATGTCGCCGGTGTAGAATGCGTCTGAACCTTCCTCCGCCACCCGCTCTAGTGTGCGACCGTACGCTTCGCGCTTGACCCAATCGCCCTCCACTAGGAGATAGCCTCGCGGGGCATAGATCGGCGACCAGATTGGGTTGTCCACCATGAATTGACCATAAATCTGCCTTCAGCGAAGTACCAAGTCGGACGCTCACTCGAATCCTTTTAGCCAGCTCCCGGCTGATATGCCATCCTCGGGCGAGCGCAGCGACCGGCATGACCAGATCCTTCCATGGAACTGTCCCATGCATTTTGTGCGCTGCCTGTCAGCCTGGTCAATCGGTACCACTCACCCATTTCGAGACCCCTCAGTTCCCCTGGGACGCCCACAGCCAAACCTCCAACCTGTGCCGCGACCCGTCCAGCACGATTACTCCCGTACATCTCCTTCTCGCTCTTCTCGGGACTTGTCTCTCGAAAGTCGATGGAGGTGATATCGCTGCCTCCGGAAGCAGATCCATCCGGTATCCGAACGGTCATGAATCCGCCTCCGCCTATCCCCGAGCTGAAGGCATTCAGGAGACCAATGCAGAGGACACTTGTGATGGCGGCGTCGACAGCGGTACCATTGAGGTCATGTAGGATGTGAACGCCGAGGTCGGAGCAAGTCTTGTCCTCGGTCGCCACAGCGGCGGTGGACGCTTCGATCAGGTAGGCAGGATTCCGAGGCAAACCCGTAGGCTATTATCAGCTTTGCGGCGTCAGGTAGACTCACTGAGTCCGACGGCCATTGTGGTGGAACCATCGGCCCATCACCCAGGCCATCACCAGTAGCTGGTCTTTGCAATCCTCGTCCGAAAACGACTCCGACTCCGGCACCGACGATTATCAAGACCGCATAAAGCGCCGCCTGCTCCCATCCCTTCTTCTTCTGCCGCTTCATCGTGGTCGGAGAGGGTAGCTCGTCATCCAATGCAGCGAAGCTGACGTGACGGGACGGTGTTCGCCAGAATTGCCATGATGGCCGGGATGATTGAGGCTCGTCGGGCTCGGTGGTGTACTGGTTGTGGTCGTTGGCGAGAAGGGCCGATTCCTCCTCATTGCTGGTTTGTCGAGGAGGTGGCGACGGCATGTCACTCAAAAGCCCTCCGTCAGATATCCTGAAGCGCGTTGGAGCTACTTCGAGTAACGATGCTCATAAATCGTGTCGAGAACCGCTCATGAAGGTACTGTAGTTTTCTATTCGGCTGACACATTGCCGGACAACCCCGATTCCGTTAAAGTCGGGAGCCGCCTACACCAATCCGCGCGCCTCCGAAGCCAGGACGGCCGAGGCACTCCGGCAAGTATTAGCTCCTACAACCCCCGGTGACCTGATGCAAGCGGGTCTCTCGTCGTCCCAAGAGACATGCGCTCAAGAGCCTTGTCTATACTATTGAATCAGACCCGTTCGATCCATTTCTTGGCTCCTGCTCAATTACCTTGCCTGATCAGAAAAGCTGCATCCCCTATTCGACCAGTCCTCACCAGATATCAAAGGAATATGTCCAATTGGCCAAAAGTCACTTCCGAGAACCCGGTGAGTTTCGCTCACCCAGGCCAGGTGTTCTGCTGAGCGGTGTAGCTTGGGCTTGACGATCCGACCCTCTTTGTCCAGCATGGCACTATCGCCGGGAAGCATGTCGACGCAAGTAACGGGGAGACTTTCGACGTTGACGGTGAGTCCATATCTGCGAACCCGCTAATGCACTGGTAGACCCCGCGACCGGGAAGATCATCGGTACATGTCCGGAGATGACTGTCGAGGACGTCCGCCGGGCCATCGACGTCGCCCACGAAGCATTTCAATCCTACCGCAAAACAACCCCAGCTCAACGCTACGACATCCTCACCAAATTCCATCAGCTCTTCATGGCCAGCGTCAAAGACATTGCGCGGCTGATCGTCTGGGAGAATGGGAAGTGCTGGACGGACGCTTTCGGAGAGGCGAATTATGCGGCGAGCTTCATCGCTTGGTTCGCGGGTGAGGCGTTGAGGACTTATGGGGATACTATACCTTGTTCCGTCCCAGGGACACGGGATTTCGTCATCAAACAGCCGATCGGGGTCTGCGCTTTGCTTGTACCGTGAGTCAAGGAGGGGAACGTAGCTGACGACAGGTGGAACTTCCCGGCAGCGATGATCGCGAGGAAGATCGGGCCTGCTCTGGCTGTTGGGTGTACAGCAGTCATCAAGGTTCCATCGGAAACACCATTCACAAATATCGCAATCATGGAGGTGTGTTTGCCATTTGGTCTGGACTGAAGTCTGGACTGATGATAGCTTGCGAAACGAGCCGGAGTGCCAGACGGAGTACTCAACGTCGTCACCTGCGAGAAGAACCTCCAAGCCATCGGCGAGGAGCTCACCACGAATCCTATCATCCGCAAGGTCTCCTTCACCGGGTCGACCAGAGTCGGCAAGATACTCGCAAAGAACTGCTCGGGCACATTGAAGAAGATGTCGCTGGAACTGGGAGGGTGAGTCACCTGTGCTGGCCCAGCTTACATCAGGAACGCACCGTTGATCGTGTTTGAGGATGCGGATCTGCCTACGGCTGTGACCGGGACTATCTTCAGCAAATTCAGGGGGTCGGGCCAGACTTGTGTCTGCGCCAATCGGATCTACGTGCAGTAAGTCACGACGATTTGGAGTCATCTGACGAGATCAGCAAGAAGATTTACGACCAATTCGCCGAGATGCTGGTGGAGAAGGTCAAGGCGTTCAAAGTCGGGCCCGGATTTGGCGAAGGCGTGACTCATGGACCGTTAATCCACATGCGTCAGGCGGACAAGGTGCAGGAGGTGAGTTGGCGCGATGACCTGAGCTGATGGTAGCACATTGACGATGCGGTCAGCAGAGGAGCGAGGATCCTTGTTGGCGGGAAGCGGGGTGAGCGGAGTGCATTTCACCCGACAGTGCTTGCGGATGTTCCGGAAGACTGTGTAAGTCTACTCGTATCGTTTCAAGGCTGAAGGCAGCTCGTTACCGCGGAGGAAACGTTCGGACCCCTCGCTGCCCTGATCCGCTTCTCCTCGGAAGACGAAGTCATCGTGAGCTTAGACGCATAACTATGACACTCCGCTGAAGCTCGGTGGATAGAGACTCGCCAATAAGTCCGACGTTGGTCTCGCAGGGTACTTCTTCTCTCAAGACTCCGACCGGATCTGGCGGGTCGCCGAAGCCCTCGAAGTGGGCATGGTCGGTGCAAATACTGGTACTATCAGTCAGGCGGTCATGTGGGTCTCTTTCTTGCTGAGCGGGATATCGCTTATACGTGCAGTCCGTTCGGAGGTGTCAAGGAGAGCGGGTATGGTAGAGAGGGGGGACACGAGGGGACGGCCGAGTATTGCATCATCAAATTCGTGGCGCTTGGGACGTCGCAGAAGAGTATGCCAAAATGATGCACCCATTCTAGCCTCCGCACGTTTCCGGACCGCTCAATATATAACATGATTGTTGATCGCTGAGAGAGAGAATTAAGACAAGCGCGTAACGGGACTGTCAAGTGACTTGGCCTGCGAGTGGTATACGTGCATCGTTTGTGCGGCACTGACTACTCCGCATTGACTGGATTCATCACCGCAGGCTCAGTTGCTGGCCTACCTGGTCATGTCCTGATCAATTTGACGCCTGCGCGATGAGCGAAGGTCATGGTATTGGCGGCGAGATCGATAACGGCGCCAGCATTGACAAGGATGTCGTTCCCGATATTGATCTTGGAGGCAAGGTTGTCGGTGAGGAAGAGGACGCCGGGTGCTATGACGGCGGGAGTCCACGGATTGCCGGTGAGGAAGGTAAGGCTGGTGCATAGATACGAGGTGAGTGAGAGTTGGCCTGAGCCGGCAATATCCAGAGGCTCGGTGGTCGTTCGTTCGAGGTGTCGGAGGTAGCTATTGGCGTAGGCGGAGTCAATGACCGAGATGGATGCACGGGTATGGATGCAGACTCGGTGGATTGTAGCATCCGTGGTGATGCCATAAAGTCGGGCGAGGGCATAGGCAGGTGTGGTGTTGATGAAAGCACGGCTGAGCTGATGTGTGGAATCAGCGGACATTGTTGGGGGTTTTGACATATTTGGTTCCGAGCGGAGGTGTCCTCTCTGTTGGCCTATAATCTTACCCGCCTATCCAGCTAGCTAGAAGGCCTAGTTGGCAGCTTCTCCTCAGACATTCATACGATCATACTTGTATATGAACGTCTTATCTTCACCACAGGTGCTCGAATCTCAACACTCTCCACGTCGAATGTCTCGTCAACCCCACGTTTCATATTTTGCTATCTGTCGGTTCTTCCTCCAACACGGAACGTCGGTCTGCGGAGGCAGATCGCGATGAACCGCCTCTTCAAGCCCTTCCCCCAGCCCATCGCTCTCTCCCGCCTCAAATCCAATGCCTTCCTCCTTATCCTCACAACTCTGATCCGAAGCCTGTTCACACCCTACACCTCGCTTCGACGGGCTGTCATTCGGCTCTTCTCTACACGATGGCCAGAGCATATCATCTGGGGTAACGGCGCGTTCACTTTGCTCGTACTGTGGGTTTAGCTGATTGGCGGGGTAGAAACGCTTTTGACGGTGGTGTTGATGTGGAATCTCCTCGAGGCGGGGGTGTCGGTATACTTTCCCAGCACGATACCACTTGCTGCGGTACCAAACCCAGGTGGGATGATCATGACCCCTACGAAAGTCTCATCACCACTCGTAAGCCCCGTTCATTCTCTCACAACCAGATGAGAGTTCAGATTTAAGCGGTTGTAGACCCGCGCATACCCCTCCCCCGACCGACCCCTCCCCTCCCCACTGGGCACCACCTCCACTCCCACCCCATTCAATGCCCTCAACACTCCCCAAAAGTCCCTTCCATCCCAAACTCAGCGCTACTCCACACCCACCCGAACCGCCTCCCCCCTCTCCGCATCAACCACCAAGATCCTCAACCTCCCTCCTCCGACCGCACCCTCCCAGACAGGACTGTACTACGACCCCTCCTCCCCCGCTTCGCCTGCAAAGATCGGTCAACCGCCATCACAGGACCAGGGGCAGGGACAGCAGGGTGATACTCCGGGTGGGGATTTCGTGCTTATCGATAGGGAGGAGAGGGAGTGGGTTGATAATGTCTGGAAAGGAGTCAGGGGGAAGGGCGGGCGTTTCGGGCTGTGATTTGGGGTTCAGGGTGTCAAGCATCTTCGTGGTCGTCTCGCCACATCTGGATGAGACGTTCTGGCTCGAGGCTGCCGCTTGCAATTGTCCGTCCATCTGGGTGTACCTGGATCAAATCAGCTGAAAATGACCACATGACGAACAAAAGGAGGGAACTCACGGCAACAGCAACGACCGGCGAGTGGACCGATCCCTCTCCTTCGAGAACCTGAAGCACTCTCCTCGATCCCAGATCCCAGATGACCACCTTACCGTTCTCGGACCCCGTCACCACCCAAGACTCTCGTCTCTTTCGTCTACCAGAACTATTTGATGAAACACTCAATCCGTTCTGCTTGGCTACTTCCTCGTGTCCAAAGACCACAGCCGGACAGGGATGCTTATCGCTAACATATACGCCCGGCGCTCTGAGCGTCTTGAGCACTTTTGACGTGGCGAAATTGTATACCCTCAACGTGGAGGAGAGGGTCGCGGAGAGAAGAAAGAATGGCGAGGGGGTGAAGGTGGCGAATGACCTGCTGTATTTCAGCACTAGACCGGTATTGAGACGAGGAGATGGGCTCACACTGGGGAGTTGGTATCGTTGTCCAGCGTTTTCAAGCATTGTCCGCTATTGGCGTCCCACAACCGTCTATTTAACCCTGCATCAGCGGACCATCTCGCTTCGATTGGGATCGAGGAGTCAGAAACTCACACAAGTCCATCCGCCGAGCCCGTCAATACCATACCCCCCTCCCCATCCCAACCCACCGTCCAAACAGCATCCGCATGAGCCGGCAACACCCTCAACGCCGTCCCATTCTTGACATCCCATATGATCGCCGACTCGTCAAAAGAGCCCGTCACAAGGAGGTTCGACTTTGGGCTGAACGCAACTGCCAGGACAGGAGCAGTGTGGGCGGAGAGGATGCGGAGTGGAGCTGGTCGGGACGAGGAAGAGGAGGGGGATGGGAGGGGTTGAAGAGCGTGGATGAGGCAGGTGGTGTCGTCTGATGCGGTGGCCAGGTAGAGCGAGTCGGGGGAGAAGGAGATGTCATTGATGCCTAGGTAACGCTGTATTAGCATCGAGTTGGAGGCTCGGAAGCCGGAGACACCTACCTGTCCGGTGAGCGCGTAAGGATCGTTTATGCTGGAATGTCCTCGAATCCCTTTGGTCCACGTCAGCCAATAATTCACTCAATACGAACGAGAGGGTACCTGCCAGAGATGGAAATATCCATCCGCACCTGACGCTCAATCAGCGCAGATATTGGCTCATGACACGGCGGACGTACCAGCCGAGACGAGCACCTTCCCATCACTCGAAAAGCGCAAGGCCGTGACGGCTCGCGAGTGCGCCGAGAGGGAATGGGCAAGCTTGAACGAAGGTCGTTGACACCGTGTCGGACTCGGAAGTTCGGGTGTTGGTGGGGAGATCAGGATGGCCATGACGCTTCGCCAAAGTCAAGTGTTGGGTAACAAGGCGTAGGAGGAAGAGCCTAGGAAATCAATATCGTCACGTGACTCGCATTCGGCGGCGTACTTCCGATGGAACCGGTCGTGGCTTCGTTCCGTAAATGTGACTCACTGCAAGGGGACGTTGCGAGCAGTACAATCGACCTGTGACATCCAGCTGGACCAGGGACCATACGTTTCGGCAGAGGACCCCGTGGGACACTGGGAGCGTGGGAAGATGGGAAATGGGAGAAAGCTTGGTAAGAAGCTTAACAATCCAGGCACCGGGTAGAAAGTGCGTCCCGACGGAAGTGTTTCGTTTTGCTGAACAAGCACCATCACCCTTGGGATCATGTGTAAACTCCTGGTCCGAGATGCGGCATATAAAAGCAGCACCAGTACGGCTTGAAGAGCCATCCACACATATTCATTTCAGAGATCGACTCAGCTTTCAACAAACGACCGCGTCGAATTCCAAGTCAATATGCCCACCGTCGCTCTCCATGGCCACAATGGTAATGTCGGGTCCGCTACTCTCTCCCATCTCATCAAAGCGCACCGATCCGGGAAGATCAAACTCGTCATGCTCCATCGTGCAAGCTCGGATCTCTCGACCGTACCTTCCGATGTGGAGAAGCGGGTGATCGACCTCGAGTCTGGCGATCTCGCTACCAACCAGAAAGCGGTAGCAGGGCTCAACATCGTCATGTATGTCCGCTCTTTTCGGATAGAACATTAGCTGAGGCTCGTAGCTCCACCATCGGGACCACCTCGATAATGGCGCAGATGCCCCTCGTTGAGGCGCTAAAAGACTCGCCGGACCTCCTCACCTTCATCCCCTCGGAGTTCGGGCTTGTTTGGACACAAAAGGAAATAGAGAACCCCAAGCTTGCGTTCTTGGGTGGGAAGGATAAGATTGCGGATCGCGCCAGGGAGCTCGGCGTGCCGGTGACGATCGTACATACCGGGACTTATCCGGAAGTACTCTTCATGGCACAGTGAGTATACCTCTCCATCTCGGACAATACTGACACCGTGACCAGGTTGTTCGGCATCAGCCCAAAGGCAAATAAGGTCGAAGTATTCCGTCATTCCCGCACCAACCCATCGCCAATCTCGTATGTCCCTCCAATTACTCAGCTCACTTCGTTCACTGATAATCGTAGGACGATTCCGTTCGTCGGCGCGGCTGTTGCCCAACTCGCGGTGACCCGCTCTAACGATATTGCGAACAAAAACTTCGATGCCATTGAATACGAGGCGACGGGCGATGACTTCATCCAGGCTTTCACCAAAGTTCACGGCTCTACGACCGAAGTCGTCGAGCTGTCCGAGGCGGATTGGAAGACGCAGCTCGAGGCTGGTGGGCTGACGAGTCTGGGCGGCGGGTACAAGAGGAAGTGGGGGGATGGGGACTTCACCTGGATCGGGGAGAAGGTCAAGGTGGAGGGCTGGGAGTCGAAGAGCTTAGAGGCTACCGCCAAGATGTACGTGTAGTCGTCGACCGTCCATAGCGCGAGATGAGTGGTTGAGCCGCACGGTGATGGTCCTGAAATGCGTGTTACGGCTATGGTGCAATAGCTCACTTCGATGGTTTAGCGGAATGAATGGTTGCGAGACCACGTGAGAGAAATTGGGGACCGAATCATTTGACTGGGTTGGAAGTGAAGTTCATGTCAAGATCACCGCGACAAGCAGGACGATCAACACAAAGATCAAGATGCAGATACACCACCCGCTCTTCGTCTCTTCCCATCAGCGTCGACAGATCCTCAACTCACCTTCATTACGCCGTATGAAATCCTGCATTGTCCGTGAGACTTTCCGTAATCTCGTATCCGTTGAGTCCACATGTGTCCCCAGGTCGTCCAGCATCCTGGAGAATCAGCTCGACTAACCATCATGCACGTGTCGACTCACTCGCTCTGCTCATTCACCTCGTGTCCTATCAGTCCAGCTTGCGAAGCCAGCGTCGACAAAGTGCCCGAGATGACACCAAGCGTATCATCTTGCTGCCGCATCATCATCTACTCCTCGTCAGTCCCGAGAAGGAGTATCGGACTCACCTGCTGCTCCTCCATCTCCCACCGCTTCACCTCCTCCGCATCATCCGCCTCTCCCCGCTCCACATCCGGGATATCCCGGTATTTAAACGGCGCCTTCCCCTTTCCCCGCCTAGGACTATCCTCATTCCGAAACACTCTCCCCCTCAACGCCTAACTCGTCAACAAACCATCCTCAGAGCAAATGAGAGTGTGACTCACCTGGACCTCCCCCTTGACCCTCTCCACAAACCCCCGCCGTCTCCGCACCTCATCCTCCTCGATCCCCCACCGCTCCCCAGTCTCCTCAACAACCCGAACACTCTCCTCGAGGTCCTCGAGGTCAGCTTCGAGTAGGCTGAGTGTCCCACGCAGCTCGTCGCGCGCTTCTAGGACGGCTGGGGAGGAAAAGGATGTGGAGGAGGAGGCGATCCGGTCGTAGGATGTGAGGAGGGAGTGGGTGGATGAAAGGTTCGCTTCGAGCTCGCTGGGGTCGTCAGCGTGGTAACAGGTCAGGGTGGGTGGAGTACCGTTTGACATCGATATATGGGTCGCGGGACATGATGCGTGAATCCCGTGGTCTCGAATCTGTTATTTGGGAGGAGTCCAAAGTTGGAGGTCTAGGCTGCCCGGAGCTCCAGCTCCATGAGATAAAATCAATCCGGTCAAGGCGACAACCACCTTTGTTTGTTTGTCTTTGAGCACTCGCCGACACGTGGCATATCCTTCTTCTGCTGGATTCCTCGGTTCTGATCATTGTCCACCAGACTCCTACAATGAGATGATCTCGCCGACACTCGTGCCGCTCCCCGCTTCCCCGGGGAGCAGGCGCTCGTCCACCGCTTCAAACCCGACCCTCCCCTCGCCCGAACTTTCACCTCGTACCGTCCTCCGTCCCGGCCTGAACCGAGCTACGACATCCGCTACGATCCGCCAAGAGCAGGTTGACCCTTTCCACGAAGGCTCGACAATCAACGTCAATCAACCTGTCGGATCACTCTCCATCTCTCCGAGCAGTCGTGATGTCTGTCTGGCTTCGAGGAAGGGGTTGTATATCCTGGATTTGGCGAATTTGAACAATGCGCCTAGGTTCATTCCACAAGGCGGGACTTGGCAGATTGCAGAGTAGGTCGTACCGCTTGATCAATGCTGATTGTGCAGTTGTCAATGGTCACCCCACCCGGTCACTTCGAATCTCATTCTCTCCACCTCGTCCCAGAAACTGCTTGTATGGGATCTAGCGGCACAGAGTTGTCTTCACAATAGTATCAATGCCCACGACCGAGCCATCACCGATATCAATTGGCACGCCCGGAGTCCCGACCTGATCGCGACGGTGTCTATGGACGCGGGCATTCGCGGTTGGGATCTACGGGCAGGCGAGCGACCGTTCATGCGGCTTTGCGCGTGGGGAGCCGCGGGGACGCAGGTCAAGTGGAATCGCCAGCACGATCATATTCTCGCCACTGCTCACGGCAAGGAGGTCTTCGTATGGGACAACAGGGTGAGTGAAATGCCCTGACCACACTGATGAGCAGAAAGGATCTGTTCCCGTGGTTGTGATCAAGGCGCACGACGCCAAGATCTACGGCATTGACTGGGATAGGCGATATCGACATAAAATGGTGACATGCTCGCTCGACAAGACCATCAAATTTTGGGACGTCCGCGAGCTCAGTTCATCCCTCGCCGACTCTTCCATCGATTTCCACCATACCCTACCAGCGCCGGATACACCCACCGCGATCATCCGGACGAATTACCCTGTTTGGCGAGCGCGGAATCTCCCGTTCGGTCATGGCGTGCTTTCCCTTCCTCAGCGGGGCGAGAAGGATTTAGAAATGTTTGGGGGATCTGAAGCCCCCGTCGAGCGTTTCGAGGGACACGACGACGTGGTCAAGGAGTTCGTCTGGCGTACACGCGGCGGAGACGATGCGTCCTTCGAAGACCGGGAATTCCAGCTAGTCACCTGGTCGAAAGATCGGACACTGCGTGTCTGGCCAGTCGGCAGCGAGATCACCGAGCGAGTGGGCTATGAGTATGGTGCACCGATCAGGGTCCTTGTATCCCGCCGTGGCGCTCCTGATATCACGTACACGAAGGTGCCAGATGCGGACCATCCGAAATTCCTTCCACCGCCAGTGGTCAATCCCAGCGGTATCGCTCGACAGAAGATGGTCAAGGAGACGGGGATGACCCGCGGTGGTGGTCGAGCTCGGGGGATGGATCAGCTCGAATGGCTCACCAAGGTGGTCAAGAACAAAGTGTCGCCTGACTCGAGCGCTCTTCCCAGTCGCGTAGGCTCCGCTAGTCGCCACGGCAGTCGGGGAACATCTGGTGAACGTGGCGAGTGGATCAACCTCAAAGACGAGGTCGTATTGGTCAGCAAGTTTTTCCCGAGGCCTCGCATCAATTTCGAGAAGGTGGGTGAGAGCTAAGGGGGGGGCGCTGATGACAGATTGACCTGCATCACCGAAAGTTGACCCTCTCGATGAGCGGTCCGTGGGCCAACGGCGATCGAATGGCATTCATGCGTATCCATTGGTCTTTCCCCTCGACCTACCCATACTCCTCGGACATCCCTACCTTCGAGCTTGAGAAGAACCCGACAGTCTCCCCGATTGCTCGGCAGAAGATCATAGCCACGATCAAAGAGCTGCGCGCTGCGAACCGACAGTGTCTTGTCTCGACGTCGGGCTACCTCCTTGGCTCGCACGAACGTGTGGGGCGCCGACTGGTGGAAGAGGAGAGCGATAGCGAGTCGGAGAAGGAGGTGATGGCGAATGTCCCGATGCTGATCAGGACGTGCGGTGCGAGCTTCGGCCCGAATGGTGAGTTCGGAAATTGGGCTGGCTGACGAACAGGCCAACTCGTGTGCTTCTTCCCAAAGCAGACTGTGCTGCCTCGCACTCGGGCTCTATCCCATTCCCCGGCGAACGCGCCGGAACGCCGCACTGCTCTCTCCAGAGCCATGTCCGCGCTCTCTCGACTGGAGAACCCAAGGCATCTCACGATCCGCCACAAGGTGAGTCTGCGTTCTGAGTCTCCCTGACCTCAGCCGCGTGTCCGCCATATCGAGAATGTATCTCAACCGATCCAGGCGAGCTCGACGATGACAATACACGACGTGCCATACCTTGGCAATCCAGACGCACAACTCGCTCGAATCTACAGTTCTTCTCTCGAGCACAATACCGCTCTTGCTCTCGAGGCGAAACGACTGGATCACACAGAAGTCTTTGCTACACTGCGGGGTCTGCTTGAACATCCTCCGCCGCCGTACTCGCAGCATCCGCCTCTCCACCGAGAGCATGACCTCCGCAAGGAGAGGGAGATCTGGGAACAGGCAATCATCCGGAAGAAGCTGATCCTCGACGAAATGTAGGTCGAATCGCGCAACATCGCTGACTCCAGCTTCACAAACCTCATTGCGAAGAGAGACGTCCAGCTCCTCGCCATCATCTCAAGTATCCTGCTCACTCACATCCGGACAAACCCGGGCCCTCCTCACGCCCAGCCTGCGACCCAAAGATCACCCAAGCCAGACTACTTCGCCTTACCACGCCCGCCGTCCGCGTCTTCCCTCCGCAATCGCACCAGAGCGAGTCTCACACCGCTCAGCCCCGGATCGTCATCGTATCGTACGACCGGTTGGTCGCAGATCCTCAACCCCTCGACCCGTACGGGGAACGCTAGGGACCGCTCATCCTTCGACATGACCCGTACACCACTTGGGACGAGTTTCGAGGATTCACCTCCATCATGGTTTATTCCCGTCCCGGCGAGGAGTCCGCGGTTGACGGAGCGACCTGTGAACCCGCAGTACGCTTCGGGAGCACCTCCGCTGAGATCGTCAGGCAGTGATGACCCGAGAGCACACTCGGATCCGAAGCAATGGACTTCGCAGGCGAAGGTGTCGTTCAGTCCTGTATCTCCGGGTCGACGAGAGATTGCGCGTTCAGGGGTCGGGCCGAGGAAGAAGGCCAAGACGTGCGGAGTGCGGATTGACATCACACTTGACGAGGGGTGGGTACGCTCTCCGTTCTTTGTGCTTGACAGACCTGTCTAGACCCCCGCCTAGTCTTCTTGACCCAGAGACGAGAGCGATGTGCGAGGGTCTCAAGCTCGCCTATGCGGACTTTCTGCTGCGTTGCGGTCTTTTGGGGTTCCGAGCTGCGCTACTGCAATTTGACTTCCTCGAAGGACAGGCGGGAGCCCGTACCGCTGCGGCTGGACATTTGCCGATCTTTGTCAAGTCCCCGAAGATAGGTCGTGTAGCCACTGAAGGCATCGGTAAGTAGCTTGCTTGTTGCAAAGATGGTCTCACCGGCTATCAGTATGCGTCTCCTGCGCGTCGGACGCATCCCGGTGTCCGTCATGCGACCGTTCACCAAAACCACCTATCTGTACCTTCTGCCGTCTTCCCATCAAAGGTCTGCATGCGCTCCAGTGCCAATCGCAAGCTGACCAACCCCAGGCCTCGCAACTACATGCTCCCTGTGCTCGCACCGGACCCATTCAAAATGTTTCCGCAAGCACTTCACCTCCCCGTCGTCACTGTGCCCGGGGTGTCTGTGTCACTGCACACCCGGACCGAGCCTACCTATCTCCCTCCCCATACATAGTCCAGCATCGTCTCGTGGAACTGCAAGAGGGAGTATCACCCGGGCCCAGCTCGGCGAAGGGGCTAGCTCAACATATGCAAATCTGAGCAAGACGAGGGAGACGGTCAGGGAGACTGAGGCGTTGGGTCTTATGACGACTGGGCAGGCATCTCGGGAATCAGGAAAGGGACAGGGACAGGGACAGGTGCAAGTACAGCCTAGAAGCGAGGGACTGTTGGGTCGGGCGAGGTTGAGAGGCTTGACGGGGGATAGTTTGTTGCATTGGAAGGGATAGTTGTATCTGCATGTCAATCACCGCCTTCCTGCTCGGATCAAGTTGTTAGATGGTATGGACCGGATCGTTTCCGAGTCCCGTCCCTCTTGGCCCCCTCCCCCTCCCCCTTCTACTGGCCCAACCATCCCCGCTCCGTCGCTCTAGAGCCGTCCTCAAAATCTCGCTCAGTAGTAGAGCTTGTCTCGTAACGACAACCTGAGCTTCTTTGAACCCTTGTCTGCAGTTCGAGGGGTATTCGATGTCATGCGCAAATGGTACAGTGCTTCGTCCTCATCGCCCTCCTCATTCAATGATGCTCCTCAACGTGCGCGTGGGACTCCCCATGTCCATGTCCATGTCCGTCCCAAGGATGTCGCCAGCCCTACTCTGCATCAGCACGAACCATATCATGACTGGCAGGACCGGTCACGTACAAGCAGTACTGGCCCGTCTTGCCTGCAACCACCAGAGGATCAGTACCAAGTCAAAGACCAATGCCGGCGGATGACACGAAGCTCACCTCGCTCGATAGAAGATCCAGAACCATAAACCCGCACCCAAGGTCTTGGAGAGACCGCGATGGAGGAGTGAGGGCGGATGGGGGTGGAAACCTGTTCGTTTTGGTGAGAATCATTCTTCAAGGGCTAGGCCAAGGTTGACTTACCTGGACCTGCCATGATGACTGGCTGGGCCGTTGCTAGACGGCTTTCAGAGTGGTGTGTGACGAATGGGAATTTAAGGAGGTTGAGATAACTCCGCGTTTATCCGACCAGTGGCGGGGCGCGAGAACTAGCGCCGTAAAGCCGGGAACCCCGGCGCCGTGGCAGTGAATTACCGGATCGCACAAAAGATATTCAATGAAAGCTCGACCGTCTTCACATACACCACACAGCTCCGTCATCAACACTGCTTATTCGCAGAGTCAAGACAAGGAAAGGGAGCTTCTGACTGCTCTTGGAAGCCTTTCATCTCTGCCACGGCTCCATCTCCACCTCCTTCCCACCATGTCGGTCAACGACCCCGTCGCGGCGGCAGCTGCTTCTGCCGGGTCGTCCTACCCATCTCAAGAGGTTCAGATGGATCTTACAAAGCTCAATGCGTTGAGCCCAGAGGTCATCTCAAAGCAGGCTACGGTGAGTGCCTTGTACTTCAGTCTCGCAAGCTGACTCCCCTTGACTCGTTAGATCAATATCGGTAAGTCAGCTCAGCGACCTCGTTCACCGCCCAGACCGTTTTGGTCTGGAGTCGCTTTTTGGGGTCTTAGCTGACCAATTGGCCACAGGGACCATCGGCCATGTCGCTCACGGCAAATCCTCCACCGTCCGAGCAATATCCGGCGTCCAAACCGTTCGGTTCAAGAATGAGTTAGAGCGAAATATCACCATCAAGCTCGGCTATGCCAACGCAAAGGTCAGCTACTCATATGACCGAGTCGTCTTACGCATTAAGCAGAGGTCGAAGGTGTCACTTGATTGAGCTGACATGGTATATCAGATCTACAAATGCCAAAATCCAGAATGTCCCCCGCCGTCATGCTATAAATCCTATCCGAGTAATAAGGAGTCGAACCCGAAATGCGAGAGACCGGGGTGCGATTGTCGGATGACGTTGATGAGGTGAGCTACCCGGGACTTATTTCGGCGCTCGAATTCTAAAGTGCCCGAAAGCCTGCCTGTAGCCCGCTGGACTGACGCATTTCTGCTCGCAGACATGTATCCTTCGTTGATTGTCCTGGACACGATATTCTCATGGCTACCATGCTCACCGGAGCCGCCGTCAGTAGGTCCTTTCCAATTTTTGCGTCATTTCAGAACGTCTGACATCCGTAGTGAACGGCGCCTTACTCCTCATTGCCGGCAATGAATCCTGTCCCCAACCCCAGACCGGCGAACATCTAGCCGCGCTCGAGATTATCGGGGTAGACCCGAAGAACATTGTGATTTTGCAAAATAAGATGGATCTAGTGCGAGAAGGGGAGGCTGTTGAGCATTGCGAGAGCATCAAGAAGTTCGTCGAAGGTAGGTTGCTGTTCTGCACTTTGCGGGGAAAGGCTCATTCTCAACAGGCACCACTGCACGACTCGCTCCCATCATCCCTGTCTCTGCACAATTGCGATTTAACATAGACGCCGTGGTGGAAGCAATCTGCAAAATAAATCCACCCAAGTACGACTTTTCCGCGGACCCACGGATGGTCGTCATTCGATCTTTCGATGTCAACAAGCCTGGAGCAGGAGTGGATGAGCTGAAAGGTGGCGTTGCGGGTGGAAGTATCCTCCAGGGTGTCTTCAAAGTATGTCACGAATAATACACCAGATTCTTTGCTGATCCTCCAAAGGTCGGGCAGGAAGTCGAGATCCGACCAGGCCTAATAACGCGTGATGCCAATGGCGTGTGCACTTGCCGACCACTTCGATCCCGGATTATCTCCCTCCACGCCGAGCAGAATCACCTCCAATTTGCTGCGCCGGGCGGTCTCATCGGTGTGGGGACGCTAGTGGATCCTGCCTTGTGTCGAGCAGATAGGTTATTGGGGATGGTCATGTCATCGGTCGGGCGAGGACCGTCTATCTACACCGAGATCAAAGCGGAGGGTGAGTCCCATGGCTATCGACGAATACACTGCTTATGCTGCCAGTGTTCTTGCTGCGACGATTACTGGGTGTGAAGACGGACGATAGCAAAAAGGCAAAGGTGTCGAAACTCGTGGTTGGGGAGACATTGTTTGTCAATATCGGAGCCAGTCAGACAGGAGGCCGAATCATGGCGGTCAAGGGAGGAGATGTCACGATCGCCCTCACCACACCCGCATGTACCGAGAAGGGAGAGAAGATCGCTTTGAGTCGGAGGATCGACAAGCATTGGCGATTGATCGGGTGGGGGAAAGTGAAATCTGGAGGTGTGATGGCGGAGGTGATCGAGTAGGGCTTGGGTGCACTGAGGACGTCGCATGCATTTGCCGTCGAGATGCAAGGATGTAGATATCAACATCCTGTCACTCCCAATGATGCGGCAAGCCATAATGTACTGTTACGAGCCTCAAAGGTTCCTCCAAAGGC
>JAABUH010000348.1_pt1 | contig 69531 bp, 59 predicted proteins | sample 5559121 | NCBI WGS metagenome assembly JAABUH01 (sample SAMN10711871, study PRJNA513364) | rock metagenome | isolation source: Antarctica rocks | place: Antarctica: Victoria Land, Battleship Promontory nord | collected 2015-12-28 | reverse complement strand
CCGACTCGGACATTTGCAGCCCGGCTACCTCGTCGAAGGTGACCACATCCCAGGATCCAAGGAGGCCAATCCGGCCGGTGGAGTTGTTGACGAACAGCTGCGCGACTGTGACCTTGCCGCCCGAGATGAGGATGGCGTTGGGATTGGACTCCCTGTAGACATAGCTCTTGCCGGTGCCCCAGGGCCCGAGCTCGATGAGGTTGTAGTTGCGCTCGGCCATGGGTATCAGGCGGCAGGTGGCGAGCAGCTTGCCACGCAGGTCGTACTCGTCCGCCTCCAGCCCGAGGGTACGCACGACCAGATCCAGCCACTGGTCTCGGTTGAAGTGCCCGCGGCCTTCGACGTACTCGGACAGCTCGAACGCCGCTATCTGGATGGGTTTGAGCGCCTGGATGAAGAAAGGTCGCTTGGGTGCGTCGTCGTCGTCCGCGTCGTAGACCAGCTCGACCTGGCACCATGCCCCGCCCTGGACCAGGCGGTCGTAGCGATAGACGACATCCTCCGCGATGTGGACGAATTTGTCGTTGAAGCTCTGCAGGTGAGCCCAGAACTTGTCCTCGCTGGACACCAGGCGGACATCCACCTTGTCGATGAGACGCAACTTGCCGCGCTGCTTGAGCCGAGCCTTGGTCTTCTCCGACTCATCGGGGCGGATGAAGTTGTCGGTGAGAGTCTGGTGCACGGCGACCAGCCCGGCCTCCACGGTGAACGGATCGTCAGAGGCGCAGTACTTACCGATCAGGAACTCCAATACGTAGACCGGCACATTGGCCCCGACCTTGACCTGGCGGACGAGGTCCTTGCGTACCACCCGACCGGGGAAGGCGTCATTGGCCCGTCGGTCCAACGGGTCCATCGCCGACCCGTTCACGGGTATACCAACCCGGGCTGCGGGGACTCGGTGTGGCTGGCGAGGAATCGCAGGGCGTTGCAGAGTCGTCGGTAAGAGGACAGGGTGGCCAGCCCCGGGTCCCCCAGGTCGAGAGTCCTAGTAAATGCCTCTTGATCGAGCATCGGGGAGTAGCGACGGGGAAGCTGCTCGCTGATCCAACCCTTGGCGTTGCGAACTATCTCGGGGTCGCCACGGTATACCGCACCGACCGGGAGCCCCGGCCTGCCAACGTGGCCTCCCAGACGCGATCCCTGGAGCGTCTGGGAGGCGGCCAGGAACAGCGTCTCGTACTCCCGGTAGAAGAGCACCACGGCAACGGGAAACGGGAGGGCCAGCGCACGGATCCAGCCGGCAACCTGGGGAGCGGCATTCCTGGGGCAGGCATCCTCGCTGTCCTGGGTGACCAGTACCGCACTGGGGCCGCGACTACGGCACAGCTCGCAGATCCGCTCAACCTCGCTATGGCCCCTCGGGACGTCCAGGTGAAGCTGGTAGCGCATCACCCCCCCAGCCCTGGGGATGAATGGCACCGCCAAGCCAAGGTGTTGCTTGAGCCTCTCCACCAGTGCAGGAAGGGCGCCGACCTCGCCGTCGCCCTCGACGACCAGGTACAGGCTCACGGCTCGGTGTCCCGGGCTACGAGCTCCTGGTGACGCATCAGCTCGCCGGGCGTGACCAGTAGCTTGCGCACCAGCTCAACCTGGGAGGCGTCGACAGGTGCGACGGTTGTCGCGCCGGCCACCCTCTGCACTACCCGGATCTCGTCGGGCTCCACGCGGTCCAGCAGATCGGGGCTGTGGGTCGTGACCAGCACCTGGGACCACTCGGCTGCCATGCGGAGGAAGTCGACAATCAGAGGTAGGGCGCCAGGATGGATGGTCAGCTCTGGCTCCTCGACGGCGATGAGCGTGAGCGGCGGTTCCTGCAACAACGCAGTCAGCAGGCCGGCAATGCGCAGCGTTCCGTCGCTCTCTCGTCCGGCATCGAACCATGGGCCGTCATCAGGCCTGTGCTCGTCGAGACGGTGTCTGAACAAGACCGCAAGGTTGTCGCCGAGCTGCTCGACCCTGAGGTCGACCACGTCTCCAGTGACCCTGGCCAGCGCTTCGCGCAGCTCGGCTCCATAGCTCCCGGCGGCCACCCGCCGCACGATCGATGCCCAGTTGCGCCCCTCGCAGTCGAGGTGGGACAAGACGCTTGGCTTGCTCGGCTCGCGTAGCGCTCCCGGGTAGATGGCGTACTGGCGCACCGCCCGTAGTGCGTTCCTGAGCGGGGAGTAACCCTGGATGCCGCCAACGACGCGCAGGAGGAGGTCGTCGCTGCTGACGGGTACGCCGGCCAGCTCAGGTCCAGGATTCGCCAGGACGCCGCCGCGGGCACGGAAGCGCAGGTGTCGTACCGGGTCTCGGTAGGTGATCGACCCGTCCTCGTGGCTGACGGTGTAGGACCCGTCCGCCTTCCCGCTGATACCAATCTCGTAGGTGCCTGACCAGTCATGCCCCTCCAGCTCGTAGCGCAGCCTGACCATCCCCCGGCCGGCACCATGGCGGCGAAGGGCGCGAAACCCACGCCGCGACACCACGGCGTGCTCCAGGCCATCGTCAAGTGCGTTGGCCACGAACGCCAAGGCTGTTATGACGTTGCTCTTGCCTGCGCCGTTGATGCCAGCCAGCACGGTGAGATCCCCAAGGTCCACCGATACGTCCTCGCCCAGGCTCAAGAAGTTCGATGCCACCACCCGAGTGAAGCGGGGGCGCCCAGTGGGCGTCACAGCCAGTCCTCCTCCACGACAATGGAGCTGAGGACGGGAGCGGCGATTCGTGCCAGCTCCAGGCCTGTTCCCACATCGAGGACCACCACATCCACGGAGCTACCCTTGGCCAACGGGACGATCACTTGGAACGTGAGCGCGGCTGGATCGCTCGACACCGTGACCACCCCGCCGACAGGGTCGTACCCGTCGCCCGCGACCAGCCGGGCCACCTGAGCGTTCCCCGAACCGCTGCGGGCCATCACCCGCACGGCCACCTCGCTGGCGAACAGCGAGCCGGTGAAGGTGATGATGGCCACGAACGCGCCAGTGGTGATCCCTCTGCCAGCCACCGCGATGCGCAGCTGCGGAGCCACCGCCAGGGCAGGCGAGTCCTCGAGATCCAGGACGAGGACGGGTACCAGCAGCTCCTGGGGGGAAAGGCCACCGTGGAAGAACTGGCGACTCCCATGGGACGGGAACACTGCCAATCCCTCCGGGACCATCAGGTCGAGGCCGCCTCCAATGCCTACTGCGGCCAGCGGGAGGCGTACCGCCCCGTCCGGGGTAACTCCTCCTCGCCCCACCCAGCACCTCATGTGCATGTCGCCCTCGCCCGACGGGCGCCCGAGCACCCGGGCCCCGGAGAGCTGCTCGGGCAGGATGACGAAGCCGTGGTCGGCGCTGATCACCACCCGGCCGACCCCCAGGCGACCGAGCCGGAGGATTTGGGTGGCCAAGTCGTCGATTATCCCGTCCACCGACCGCCAGGCGGTACCAGCCCGGCCCGACTCCCCGGCCGCGTCTATGTCGGTGGACCGCACCAGCACGACGTCCATGCCGGCCAGCTCCTGGCGGAGCCGTTCGTCGCTGCGGGCCATCAGGGCGCTGAGGTCGAGGTCCAGCACCGCCCCCGCGGCCCGGCGGATGACGGCCACCCGGTCGGGGACGGTGCGAATTGCAGTGGTGCCCACGCTGGTCAGCATCTTGGCGCCTTCGAGGGAGATCACCAAGCCGTCCTGCGCGCCGGGGAGCAGGTTGGGCATCCCGACGGGAGTGATGGTGGGTACGCCAGCCACCGCGGCATTACACGCCGCCTCCTCGCCCTCCCCGCCCCCCCGTCCCAGGCGATCAGCCAGGGCGTGGCCGAGCTCGAGTCGCAGGGCGTCCACCTGGACGTAGGCGGTAGGCCCCGACTTGCCCTGCACATGGGCGAAATAGGTGTCGCCCTGCCGGGCCAGGTTGCCCACATCCAGCCCGTGCTTGGCGATGGCGGCCGTGGTGGTCGTGACCACCTCCTCCAGCCAATGCCGGTACACCTGTTGGGCGCTGGTGGCGTGGGCGTCGAGGCCACCGAGATGCCCGAGGTCGGCCCGGGCCAGCTCGCTCAGGCGGTGAGCCTGGTCCACCTTCCAGCCTGCCTCGGCGTACCAGGCCAGCAGGGTGCCCGGCCGCCCTGACGTCGGAGGAGGATTGTAATGCACCAATTGGTGGAGGGTGGCGATCCTGCTCAGCGCGGCCCAGCGGCGATGCGGATGGTCGGGGAGCAGGGCAGCCGTACCGTAGCTGGGCTGCGGAAGTGCCCACTGGCTGGTGGTGAGGCGTCGCTCGGCCAGGCGGTGCGCCTCGCCATGCTCGCCGGTGCCCAGCAAGCGCAGCCCCTCGGCCAGGGCCAGCTCCTCCAGGCCGGGGGAGACGTCGACGTCGGCCAGCCGCTCGTCCCACGACAGTCCGGTGGGCAGGCCCAACTGGTTGTCGAAGCGGTCGGCGAGGGCGCGGTGAAGGGCCAGGCGGTCCGGCCGGTGCAGGCGATCGAGGACCGCCCCGCACTGCGCCGTCTGGGCCGGTGTGACGGATGCGAGGGCCGGAGCCAGGCGGTCAGGCAGGCCGCCCAGGGCGTCGGCCACCACGGCCAGGGCCACATGGCGAAACAGCACATCGGGAGCACTGTCCCGATCGAGCACCGGAGGTGCCCCGAGGTGGGCGTGGAGGGCGGAGCCCACCAACGGCCAGGCGCCGTCGGCGTCGAGGCGGCCATCGTGGGTGCGGACCAGCACCTCCTCGGCCACCCTGGTGAGGTCGGCCGTCCCGAATATGGCGATGAGCCTGGGATCGACGGTCCCCCCCGCGGCCAGGGCGGCCTCAGCTTCGACCAGCGTGCGGGCCTGGGCAGCGAGCTGGTCGATCCGGGCCTGGGTGAGCTCGCCCGCCAATGCGTGGATGAGCAGCGTCCGCAAACCCATGGTCCAAGAGGTCCCCGCCGCCCGAAGCTCTTCGAGCGGGTCCTGATCGGGACGCCGGGCCGGGACGTAGACGACCGCCGCCTGACGTTCGGAGCTGGCCAGCAGCGGCTCGATCTGGCGCCTCAGGGCGAACCAGCTCCCGTCGTAGGCGGCGAAGGTCGCCCCAGCCGGGGCAACGTCCCGGGCGACGTCCACGTATTGCCGGTCACGGTCGTCCCAGACCACCACCTGCCAGCGGCTGACCTTACCGGCCAGCTCATCGGCCAGGTGGCGACGCGGACTGGTCACAGAGCGTCTCGGTGCTCGTGCACCGCTGACCAGGGGTACCTGCCCGCCTTGATCTCGGCCCGGCGGGTGGACAGCTCGGTCTGCCAATCGGGCAGCAGCTCCACCAGGGGGGCGGCGCACAGCACCATGCCGTCGTCAAGGTCGGGCACCCACCCGGTCTCGGCGATGCGTCGGGCTTCGCGTTGGAACCTGCGCAGCTCCTCGGCCACCCTGCGCTCGGACTCCAGCATGGCCGCCACCTGTCGCGGAGTGCCCCGGCCGGCCGCCAGCTGAGCGTCCTCCAGCCGGCGCATCTCGGTGATGGCCGAGCCGAGGCGCTGATCGGCGGCCGCCTCGACGGAGAAGAGAGTCTCCCGGCTGATGCGATGGGCGTAGACCCACACGCCCCAGGACCTGGAGGGGATGTAGAGCGGCCAGTAGATAGGGGCCTTGCGCCGGCTCTTGGAGTAACGGCTCAGGTGGTCCTTGAAGAACTGGCGCCGGAGGTGATCGCGCAGCCCCCGGCCCAGGAGGCCAATGAGCTCGTTCACCAGCATGCTCGGCTCATCCACCAGGGCGGCGGCCGCCGCCTCCACGGCCCCCACCACGTCGGCCCTATGGCCCGGCTCGTCGACCAGGACGCCGTCTCGGGGGATGGACAGCGGGTAGCCCGGTCCCGGATCGGCGGTTGGGAAGCCGTCCCGGCCAACCAGCATCCCCGGCGAGCAGGCGGCCGGAGGCTCGAGCAGGTCCCCCGGCCGGGGGGCCAGGGAGGGATCTCGGCCCATCCGCACGTCCCAGCGCCCCAGGGCGCAACCAAGCAGGTAAGAGAACACCCGGTCGGCGGCATCACGCTCGGCGCCTGGTGGCAGCAGCCCGAGGCGCCGCCGCTGATCGACGATGCACCTCGGGTTGGCCCCGTAGGTGTGGGCGAGAACCTCGAGACGGCGGTCGGCGATGAAGGTCTTCTGTGAAAGCGCCCTCAGGCCGCCTCGCATCGAGACTCCGGTGGCGATGAGCTGCCCCACCGGCTCCACGTAGAGCGTCTTCAGATCCGGGATCGGGAATTCCGGTAGCGCAGCCGGGTGGGTCCCCATCTCTTCCTCCACGAAGGAGGCGGCATCCGATCCGATGACACCGAGTATCTCTTCCTCCAGTACCAGGCTGTCGTCGAGGATGCGAAGCACTCCGTCCTCTGTGACGCGGACGTCCTCCTCCAGCTGGTACTCGATGCCAAGTCCAACGGGGTGCCGCATCGGAGCGACGAACGAGGTGGTTGTCTCGTCCGTCAAGTCTCTGGACCGGATGGTGGCGGCTATGGCCTGCACGAGGTCGGCGAACCCGTCGATGGCGCGCAACTGGTCGGGCCACGGGATGTTGGCCACCAGCCCGACCTCGTAGCTCTTGGACGCGGTGCCAGACGACGTCTCGTCGGCCGCCCCCAGCATCACGGCCAGGAGGGCTCCGGCCAGGCGACTGGTCAGCCAACCGAGCATGACCAGCTCGCCCTGGGCGGCGATTATGGCGGGCCCCTTGTCGGCAAACGCACAGGCTGCGGGCATGATCCTCGGGCCGAACCCGCTGGCCGTACGCCGGGGCCAGGTGAGGCCGGGGCGGAAGTAGTACTGCTGGTTGCGGATCACGCTGCCCTCGTATGAGCGGATGCGGGCTCCGTCGTTCTCCCAGTCCACCACCAGGTGGATGTCGGCCCAGTAGGGGGAGTACTCACCTCCCTTGGCGAACGGCACCCAGCGCCTGCCCCGGCGGGTGGCCTCCCGATCCTGCGCTATGCGGCGGGGGTCGACCTCCCAACGGGCCCGCACGAAGCGGAAGTCGTCACCGGTGGCCAGGCCCTGGCGGACCTGGGCGCCGTGGCCCTCCAGCGGCGGGAGGTGGCGGAACAGCCGGCGGATGGAGGCCGGCAACCAGTAGGCCAGGGGCGAGCCAGGGATGGCGGCGAAGTCGGCGGGGGCCACCCGGAAGACCCGGTCGTCGGGCGTTCCCCGCCGAGCGGCGGTGATGGCCTGGCGAAGGGCGTCGCCCCGGGTGGCCGCCGGCTGGCGCAGCAGGCGCAGGAACGGTACCGGGCGGCTCGGGTCGCCTCGACCGGGGGAGATCACATAGGCGGCCGCCTCCACCAGCGCCTGCTCCATCACCCCGAAGCCGAGGTCGGCCAGGGTCACCAGCCGGTGGCCCAGCAGCACATCGGTGCGCCAGGGCCCGAAGGTGGTGAGGAACAGCCCGGCCCTGGAGGTGATGGCGCCGACGTAGCCGTGCTGGTCGCACAGCTCGATGCCCCGCCCGACGAAGGCGGCCAGCAGGTTGTGGTCCTTGGTGGGGATCCACGGGTAGGCCGCCTTGATGTAGGCCTTGGTCCCCACGACCGGCTCGCCGAACGGCGGGTTCATCAGGACCACGTCGTAGCGCTGCGACATGGCGGTGAGGAAGCGCAGGGCGTCGCCGGCCTCGGCTGCGGTCAGCCGCTCAGCCGCACCCGACGTGGCGTGCTCCGCCGCCTGGTGCACCACCTCCAGCAGGTCGGCGGCGGTGGCCCTTACCTCGCCGGCCGCCTCGTCGGGTACTGCCAGGGGGACGGTGCCCGCGTTGGGGTGAGTGGACAAGCCGACCATCCGGGCGCCGAGCAGGCCCTCGGCCTTCAAGAGGCTGCCCAGCAGCGGAGCGTGCTCCAGCTCCTGGCGCAGCTCGGCCAGGAGCTGGCGCTGGCCTGCGGGAAGGGCCCCCTCCACCTCAGGAGGCAGGGGTGGCAGCTCCCGGGCGCAGATGACGTTGGGCCGGGGAAGGACCACACCCGGGCCGCAGGCCTGCCTGGCTCGCAGGATGATGGCGGCCGCCGCCACCTGGGCAGCACGGGGATCTATTTCGATGCCCCACAGGGCAGCCAGGATCCGCGGCGCGGCCTCGCCTGGGCCGACGCCAACGTGGTGCCAGGCCCGCTCGAGGACGTCGTACGCTCCCAGCAGGAAGTGCCCGGACCCGCAGGCCGGGTCCAGCACCTTGACCCCGCCAAGCTCGAGGGGGGCTCCCTTCTCGGCCGGCGGGTCGATCAGCCAGTCCAGCTCGTCGGCCAGGCCCGAGCGGGGATCGGCGTCAAGGAGACGGCGCCCCAGCGTGTTGTGGACGAGGTAACCGACGACGTAATCGGGTGTGAAGAACTGGTTGCGCACCGCCAGCTCACGGGAGGTCTCAGGAGCGTGCCGGCGCATCTCGGTGCGCTCACCCTCGTCGTTGAAGAACTGGTAGGCCCAGCCCAGGGTGTCGGCTGCCGACCATATCGACCTGCCGGTCTCACCTGGATAGTCGGGTTGCAGCTCGGCGATCACCCTGTCCAGCGCCAGGGGCGACGGTGCCAGGCCCAGCAGGGGGTTGCGGGGATCGAACAGCTCGGGGGCGTCGGCCGCCAGCTCGTCGCCGCAGAGGGATAGGTAGGCCCAATAGCCTCCGGTGTCGTCGGCGCCCAGCTGGGGGGCAACATCGCTGACCAGGTCGCGAAGGCCGCGCGAGTCGCGCCCGGCGGCCATGCTCTGGGGGAGCAGACCGTGGGCCTCGGCGATGCGAATGGCCAGCAGCCGGTTGAGATGGGTGAAGACTGCTTCGCGTACCAGTCGCTGACGGCCCGTGCGTCCCGGAGAGCCTTCGGCGGCGAAGTGCTCCAGGACCGCTATCAGGTCCCTTCGCTCGGAGTGACCAGTATCGTCGAGGGACCTCATGGTGGAGGCCGCCTCGACGGTACCGTCGGGGCGAATGCCATAGCGGCCTTCCAGGGCGTCGCTGAGATCGGCCATGAGCAGGTCCCGGCATCGCGACACCAGCTTCTCCAGCAGGAGGCGCTGAGCGTTGCCGAGCCGGCCAGTCACGTGAGGCGAACCACCTTGGCCTGGGCCAGCTCAGTCTCCACTGCCGTGCGGATGGCGGCCAGAGCTGCGTCCAGCTGGGCCAGGTCGGCTACCGGCTCGCTGACCAGCTCGGTGACCCGAACGTCCACCAGGTGCCCGGCGCAGCGCAGTGCCTCCAGCGATCGGCGCGCCTCCATGGCCACCGGGGCCAGGCGTACCAGAGCGCTTCGAAGCGATTCTCTGGTCGCCTGGTTCCCGGTAGCCTCGTCCCGGGCCCCGGATTGCCCGGGCGGGCGCAGCTGCACAACCGAGGCCAGGATCGCCTCACGGTCACCACTGTCGATGTCGCCAAAGCGCTTCTGGAGTGCCGCCATCTCAGTGTCCACGGCCGCCGCCAGCTCAGTGCGCAGGGCGGTGTCCGCGGCCTCAGCCGCCGCTTCGATCTGAGCGACGAGTTGGCGGATCTCTCCTGCGTGGCTCACGTAGTCGCCAGCCGCCAGCAGCTCAGCCAGCCGGCGCTGCGAGGCCTCGACGTCAGCGCCCAGGTCGGCGAGCTGCGAGCCCGCCAGCTCCCGTGCGGTGGCATAGAGCCCCAGGTCGGTGGCCAGTCGGGGCGCCAGGGCCTCCACCGCCTCGATGCCAGCCGCCAGGTCCTCCCAGCTCCCGGCAGCCGTCAGGACCACCTCGGTGTCGTCGCCGGTCCTGAGGCGGTCGAGGAGCTCACGGGCCCGGGCCACCGGCCGGGGCACGACCAGCCGAGCCCCGGCCAACTTGGCGGTCACCTCGATGACAGCGTCGGCCCTTCCTCCCAGGAATGTCCCACGCACCCGGCGAGCGAGCTCCTCGAGGCTGGGAGACTGGGCCTCCCCGGTCAGCTTGTGCAGCCGGCTGGCCAAGCGGGCCCGGGTAGTGGCGTCCGGACCGGTGTCACGTGGGGGACGGACCTCGATCTGGCGGAAGGCCGGCAAGGTACGAAAGGCACCCTCCAGCCGATGATCGCCCGCATTGGCGATGCACTGGCCGTTGTGGACCACCTCCACCAGGCCGGCCCTCAGGGCGGCTGCCGTGAGGACCTGGACCACCGCTACCGGCGCACCATAGGGCGGCTCGGCGAAGTGGCGCTCGAGGTAGCCGCCGGTGGCCGCCGCGCCGTAATCGCTGCGCCGCCTCACCTCGGCCAGGAAGGCGGCCAGCGGGTCGCCCTCGGCGACCAGCTCGGCACCGCTTGAAGTCATGGCGACCAACCCGATTCCCGCCTCGCCCAGAGCGTCCGGCAGGCTGGCCAGATCGTCGGCCCGGAGCATGTGCAACACGTCCCGCGCCTCTACGGTGGCCGCGAAGTGGCCGAGCTGAGGGTAGATCTCGCAGAGGCGAGCCTTCATCAGCGCCTGGGCCCTGCCCCTGATATCGGTGCCCCCGACATCGGTGCTCGAGGCTGGCTCCGAGCGTCCGTGGAAGATGACATCTCCCCTGCCCAGATCCTGAGCGAGGTGGGCGAACGCGTCGCGCTCGGCCCGCGCCTGACGATTCTTCTCATCGGCCAGCATCTGGACGTCGGCGGGTGTCTTGGAGGCCACGTCGTGGCGCTCGATCATTCGGTCGCTCCGGTGAAGCTCCTCGAGTGCCTCCCATGCCTCTCGGCTCGAGTCGAAGACCCAGTAGACGCGGTTGGCGTTCGACTGCTCACGAGACCGCCCCCTGATCTCGTCGCGATGCTCGGCGTAGGTGGACGAGATCACCTCGAGGGCTACCTCGCCGGGGGTACGCGACTCGCCGTCGACGGTGATGCCTACACCAAAGGCCCGGCGGTTGGTCACCGTCAGGCCTTTCAGCGCGTCGGAGATGAGGCGCCTGTGCAGGCGCAGCTCGTCTCCCAGACCGAGCGCTATCTCACGGCGCTCCTGGTCCCAGCGCTTCTGCTCTACCGACTGGAGCTGGAAGCCCTGATCGGTCTCTCGGATCCGGTCGTCGGCCGCCAGGCGCCCCAGCGCAGCCGTGACCTCCTCCCGACGACTCTCGGCGTCGATGGCCGGATGGAGCAGGACCGCCAGGTTGTGGGCGGTGAGGGGCAGCGAGCCGACATCGTGGACGAGGGCGATGGCCTTCATTACCTGCACCTCAGTAGACGTAGGGGTGTACTTGTCTGCGACCTGATCGATCTCTGCTCGCCACGAGCCCGGGATCACCTCTTCGAGGAGGTCATAGGAGCGATCGGCAGTGACCAACACACCTACCTCTTCGTGGCCCAGCCCCACCCGGCCAGAGGTGACCAGCTGCTGGGCGTGCTTGATCACCGTACGGGCGGACCCGCCCATCGGCGCGCTCGAGCGCACCTGGCTGCGCCGCTTGCTCACGGAGTCGATGATGAGCTGGACCTGGTACGGCACGAGCGGGTAGAGCTTGATCAGATCCTCCTCGCCGGGCTCTGCTGCTCGGGTCTCCGAGACGAGGCGAATGTTGGCCGCCAGCTGATGCCGGTTTGGCGCCAGGGCCCTTGCGATCTCGGTCCGCCCCTCCTCTCGCTTCTCCAGGACCCGACGGCTCACCACCTCGCGAATGTCCGATGGGAGGAGGTCGACGGTGAGCGGAAAACGGTCACGGAGGCGTTGCAGCTCGCTCTGCTTGCCCTCCAGTCCCTCCAGCACCTCCTCGAGGCGCTCTTGACCGGTGGCGATCAGCCACAGTCGGCCTCTGTGCTGTTGGAAGCTCTCGGCGACGGCCTGCATGGCCCGGATGCGATCTATGGAGCGGGCGATGTACTGGCTGACCTCATCCACCACGAACACCAGCCGCCTGGCTCCATGGCCTCGCCGCTCGACCATCTCGATGGCACGCCTGGCAAACCATCTGGCATCAAGGTGCGGCGCTTCAAACGACTTGGCCCACGAGTCCGCAGATGGGAAGGTGCGGCTGTCGATACTGGACAGGGCCCGGCTGGCCATGTTGACCGCAAACACGGTGTCCCGGGCGCCCCGCCAGTCGCGGCCGTTGACCGTGGCGAAGGCCTCTTCGAATGCCGGGAGCCTCCCGTCAGACTCCAGGTCGAACTCGAGCGCCGCCAGCTTGGGAGTCTGGGCGTAGTCCAGACGGGCGAGAAGCGCCCGGTACATGGGCAGAGCGATCCCCTCCGCCTCGTTGGTGACGTCCTGGGAGCTCGACAGCTCGAGGAACACGGTAACTGCCGGAGCCAGCTCCCAGGAGGCCTCCAGCAGCGCCGGGATGCGAGAGTCGTTGCAACGAGGGAAGAACAGCTCTGCGGTGGTCCGCTCGCCCACCCGGCGGTTCTCGAGGAGGTACCCGAGCACCTTGGCGAAGCTGGACTTGCCGGACCCGAAGAAGCCCGAAACCCACACGTTGGTCTGTCCGGATGGGTTGCCTATCGACTCCCGGTAGGCATCGATCACGTCATGGAGGCTCTCCTCGATCCTGGCCGTGACCACGTACTCGCCGATCTCCTCGGCGACGATGTCATCGTCGGTGACATCGACCTTCACTACCTCCTCGATCCGACGGCTTATGTCGTTGCGGAATGTCTCACGGATAAGCATGCGGTTGCCTTTGCAGGACGGAGATGGTGACCGGGCTCAGACCGATCATCTTGATCGACCCGTGCCGTCGACGATGAGGGCACGATAGTTGTAGGTGGGGTCCCACCTTCCCATGAACCGCAGGCCGAAGTCCCCACGGATCTCGCCTGGGTACAGCAAGGTGACAGGCACGTGGAGACGAGGCCGAATGTCGTCGAGGAGCCCCGACGTGCGGAACACCGGATAAAGGCTTCCGGCTCGGTACAGGAAGGCGGCAGCCGGATCAGGTCCGGGAATCGCGGCCTCGACCGCTTCGATGACCCGAGAGGAGAACGACACTGGCGAGCGCAGGAGCTCAGCGACAGCTCGATGGATCTCCGCCTGCGCTGAAGGGTTGCCAGCGGCCTCACGTTCCTGACCGAAGAGCTCTTCCGTCCAGCCGGATGAATCGAGGGCCTGCCAGAAAACCTCGGCTAGCGAGATCGATACGCAACCGACCCGTCGCCCGGGCGTTGCCATCCAGGTGGCCAGGTCACCCAGGATCTGGCGGGTCTTCCACTCCTGCTTGGGGGGATAGACGTATACCTGGTACGGAGGCGGATCGTTGCCGGAATCCTTCTGGTCGAACCAATCAACGATTCGTTGCCCGATCTGGCGGACCTGCTCAGGCAACGGCATGGGCCACCTCGACCAGCGTGGGGAGCTCCCAGTCGAGTCGTACCACCGAACCGGCACGACTCTGGCGCAGCACGCCGAGGTGGGCGGCCTCGGCGAAGAGCTGGTCCACCTCGGCCGGCTGGAGGAGCCACCGCCGCCACACGGCACTGGTCGCCAGGCCAGCTGAGGTTTCACCCCGCTGGTGGAGGCGAAAAGCCACGTAGGCAAAGCCAGCGGGACTGAGTCGGGGTGGCCCCAGCTCCTTGCGGGCCGCGCCCCGCAGTACACCGAAGTCCCGGGTGGTGGCCAGCAGCCCACGGGCCGCCCGTTCCCGGACTGACCTGCTCCAAGCTGGCAGCCTTTCGGCGGCCACCAGCCTGGCCAGCCATTCGACGGCGTCGGCCACCGGGACGGCCGAGCGGCCACGCTGGTAGAGATGCCAGAGTAGCTCTTGGGCGAACACAGCCAGAAGGTCATCGGTGCGGCCTGCTTCGAAGTAGCAGGCCTCTGAGAAGGCCCTCGGGTGGCCGACCAGCTCTTTGAGGGCAGCGATCACGTACGGTCCCGGTTCGGCCAGTCGGTCCCGCAACACCTGGAGGACGTCCATCGCCCTCGAGTGCGAACGCTTGGCCAGCGCATTCTGGTCCAGGAGCAGGCTCAGGTTGGCGGCCGGAGTGGTTCCGAGGTCCCAGCGCTCGACGAGGATCCTGCTCTCCTCGATAAGCGCCCCACCCTTGAGTATCCGCGAGGACAGCATCACGAGACTGTGGCACTGAACGGGGGAGGGGCGCTGGCCGGTGGAGCGACGTTGAACAGCGGAGGGGTGAACGCCGACATGTCGACGTACCAGGCGGCGAGCTGGCGAGCTCGGTCGAGAAGGGCCACGGGATCGCCGGGACTGCCCGGCCAGCCCAGCTCGTGGTCGTTGATCCGCCCCAGCTCCACGATCCCGGACACCAGCTCCCCATCCCTCTTGCTCCCCGCCCACTCCGCCAGTTGGGCCGCTGCCCCAGCATCGTCACGCCACTGCTCCAGCTGGTCTATGAGCGGGTCGGTCTCAGATCTGGTCTTTTGCTCTGCCAGCCAGTTCCACGTCCAGCGGTGAAAGGGCAGGCGGTCGGAGAACAGGTGCACGGCGTTGGCGCGGGGCACAGCCTGGCGGTGGCGGCGGGCCGCCGAGAGCAGGAGAAGCTGAGCCGCGGCCACACGGCCTGTCCGCGGAAAAATGGCCGGGACGATGTACTGACCCACGTCTGGGTCCAACGCCGAGCTGTTCCACCACCCCCTGAGGTCGCCATCGCCGAGGCGCGCCACGCCCAGCAGGAGCTGAGCACCCTCCATGGCGACCTGGTCCAGCTCTGTCTGGGCAGGCATCGACAAGATCGTAGGTCCCAGCGGCTCCGCCATTGGCGACTGAGCGGACGGCGACTTGTCAACTTCGGTCAGATCCTTCTCAGTCATAGGTGGCCTCGACTGACCAACGTCCGGCCTCCAGGGCCAGCAGGTGAACGGCGCCGTCCGCCGTGGCTACCTGGAGACGGGCCCGGCGGTGATGGGCCAGCGGGTCCCACCAGCGTTCGTCGACCGGCCACGGTCCCCCCCAGGCCACCACCTCAGACCAGGCCCCACCCGCCACCGACAGTCGCCTGGGTGGCCTGGAGCCGAGCGTTCCACGGCCGGTGACCGCCACCGCCTGGCCATCGGGGTCCACCAGCTCGGCTGGCAGCGGCTCGGGATGCACCACGGCAGGAGCCGGAGGAGGGATCCGTCCCGGCCAGGGCGGCCAACCAGCAGCAGGGGCGGACAAGGCTGGGCGGGGCTGGGGACCGGCAGCCGGAGCCGGCCGATCTGCCGGGCGGAGATCGCCCCAGGGCACAAGGAGCACCTGGTCGGCCGGTCCCCGGCCGCCGCTCACCGCCGCAGTGACCACCGCCTCCGGGCCAAGCAGGCCCTGGATCCGGGCCAGGGCCCGGCCTATTCGCTCGTCGATATCGGCTGACTCTCCCCAGAAGCCGGGCTGGCTGGCTCCGTCCGGCACCACCTCGTCGGGAACCAGTGACAACCGGGTGAGCCCGGCTGTCGGTCGCTCGCCGGCAGGTCGCTCGCCGACAGTGGAGCCCTCTCCTGCCCGCAGCCACCCGTCCAGCTGCCAGCGAACCCGCTCAGCCAGGGCGCCGGCCGTGAAGGAGCCGTCATTGCGCCACAGCCGGATCAGACTCTCGCCGTGCTCGGTCTCGGCCTCCACCCGAACCCGACAACATGACAGGCCCAGGCGTCCCAGCCGCTGGTGAAGATCCTCAGCCAGGGCCCGGGCGGCAAAGGCGGCGGTGTCCACCCGCTCGACCGGAGGGTCGAAGCTCACCACCGCGGCCAGGTCGGGAGGAGGTACCCGGGGCGCCAGGTGGCGATCGTCGCGGCCCTGGGCCAGCCGGTGGGCCGCTGTCCCGTCGGCACCAAAGCGGGCGGCCACATCGGGGCCCGGCAGGGCGGCCAGCTGGCCCAGTGTGCGGATCCCGAGGCGCCTCAGCAGGTCGGCCAGCTCCGGTCGCCCCAGGGCGCTGACCGGGAGCGGGGCCAGGAACTCCGCACTCCCACCGGGGGCCACCACGATTCCCTGACGAGCGGCCAGCCCGGCGGCAAACGGCCCGTCGGCCACGCCCACCAGCGGGGCGCCCCCGGCGGGAGCGGTGCCATCTGGAGCGCCCGCCGCCACCCCAACGGCTCCGACCACGGCAACGGCACGGGCCACGGCCACTGCCACCTGGGCGGCCAGGGCCTCGTCCCCGCCGAAGTAGCGGGAGGGCCCCCGGGTGGCCAGGGCGCACTGGCCGGGCCTGATCACCTCCACCCTCGGGGTAAAAACCTCCACTGCCGCCGCCACCGGCTCGAAGGCCCTGGCTTCCTGGCTGATGTCCCGGCCCAGCACTGCCAGGTCGGGGCAGCGAGCCTGGGCCTCCCGCCGTCGCAGGCCGGACCGCACTCCGTGGGCCCGGGCAACTTGCGAACAGGCCACCACCCGGTTGGCGGACACCACCACGGCAGCCATATCGGGATTGACCCCGGCCGCCGTCACCGGCCAATCGGGGCACCATACGACCAGGGTCCTTTGGCCCTGCGCAGCAGTGTTGATCACCCGGTGGCCTCTCCGGTAACCACCGGCCAGGCTGCGTCTCCGAGCCGGCCTCCCGGGCCGAGAGGGGGCTCAGGAGCAGGGAGCTTCCCCGCTGGCAGCCACAGCGCAGCCCGCACCATCCGGTCGGCTCCCCTGCGTCCTGCGGCCTCCACCTCCAACCAGCGGCCTTGCACATGGCCGTGGCCCACTCCCAGCCCCTGCCACTGGCCCCCGAGGGCGCTCAGGCGCACGTCGGGCACCTCCGGCCAGATCCCTCCATCTGGTGCCACCACCAGCACCGCCCCTCGCTCCCGGGCTCGGGCGGCCAGTCGCCGGGCATCCATCAGCCTCACCCGAGTTGGTGGCTGCACGGCTACCAGGTCGCAGGCGTCGAGCAGGGCGGCGGTGACCGTGGGCCACGATGGCCCGGGAGTGGGCACCAGCACCAGACGGGAGAGTCGAATGTCGAGCTCAGCAGCCGCAACCAGACCCAGTCGGGGAAGCCCCACCGCCGCGCACCACGACCCCTCCGCCGAGGGACCGGCCAGTAGGGCCAGCAGCAACGAGGTCGCCCCTGTCCCCGGACCAGTGCCGGCCACCGTGACCGTGCTGCCCCGGCGCAGGCCCCCATCGGGGAACAGATTGCCCAGGGCACCCATCACTCTGAGAATCCGCTGGCCGGCCAGGGAGACAGGTTGGCCCAGCTCGACGCGAGAAAGGGACATCACGCCTACACTGTACGAACGTTTGTTCGCTACGGCAATAGGACTCAGACAGTATGGCTGACGCCGACGGTGGCCGGTATCCATCTCAGCGATATCCCGACCCTTTCCTACGAGCGTCACCTGTTCCAGGAGCGGACCCTGCGCAGCGTGACCGCCAACACCCGCCGGGACGGGGAGGAATTCCTGGAGCTGGCGGCCCGCATACCTATCCGGGCCCAGACCGACCCCCGGCCCTTCGGCCAGGCTAACCAGGTGCTCGACGACCTGAGTACGACCGGGTGTCAGGAGCGGCCGTCCTGAGGCTGACCTGAGCTGAGACCAGGGGAGCATCTGGTTCGAATAGGCTCGGCGTCACGGAGGTCAAGGCCGGCGCCCCAGTCGACGGAACGGCCCGAGCAGCCGAGCTCAGGTGGCACCGGTTCGCGCCGTGGTGACCGCGACCGCTGTGTAGTGCATGGTGAAGCTGCCTCCCACCGCGTCGATGGCGACCCCCATGCCCGCCAGCAACTCTTCCCGCTTTCCCGGTAGAAACTGACTGTGGCCGCCAAAAGTGGGCACCAGGTCCAGCCACTCGTCCTGGGTGTAGGACCTCTCCCAGTCGAAGCGCCATTGCTCCGGCTCGCCGAACGCGCCCGACTGTCGTATCCCATCGGCCGCCCTGGTGAAAATGTCGAGTAGCTGTCCAGGCTGGGCATCGGCCCGCGGCTGAAACGGGAGTCGGGCAACACTCGGCCATAGACTGCTGAGAAGGCTTCGGCCACGTCGGCCGGAGGCTGAAAAACGTACCGGTGAAACCGGGATTATTGACGGAATCGCGACCGATCGTCTGGCGCGGGTGGTCGACGCCCGCTACATCCCGGTCTGGTTGGTCAAGCCCATCGCGGCCCTCGACGACCATGCCCCCGTCGAGCTGATCGCAGACGGCCAGGGTCGCCACGTGGCCAAGCTCATCAGTGGACTCGAGTCGCCCGGCGCCGCGTAGGGCCCTTTTGATCCGTGAGGTCGACTCGACCACCGTCCAGGGACAGTGGCTGCATCACGTACCCGCCGGCGTGGATCCCGCTCGGCGCCCCGATCCGCCAGGGGACAACCGCTGGCAACACGGCCTCGTCGTCGATGCCCTGTACCTCGCTGATAGCCCGTCGTGCGCTTGGGCCGAGTGGTACCGCCACTGGGCCGAGGCCGGCATGCCTCCAAACTTCGCGTTGCCCCGCGACCTGTGGCGCTACGACGTCCTGGCGCTGGTAGCCGATCTCTCCGACCGCGATCGGCTCGCTGCCGTTGGTCTGTCTCCGCCACGGCCGGGTCGGGCAAGTTGGCCAGCGTTTCAGGCGGTCGGTGAGCAGCTTCAGCGCGACAGCTGGGCGCCCGTAGGTGTCGAGGGAACCGGAGGTGGCTCAGGGGAGCATCAGGGGAAGAGGCCGCGGGCGGAGATGGCCTCGGCCACCCGCTCGACGGCGAGCACGAAAGCGGCCCGGCGCAGAGATACCCCAAGAGCCTCGGCCTTGGCCCACACGTCGATGAAGGCATCGTCCATCCTGGTCCGCAGCCTGGTCGCCACCAGGCCCTCGTCCCATGCGTAGCCCTGGCGGCTCTGGGCCCACTCGAAATATGACGCCGTCACGCCACCTGCGTTGGCCAAGATGTCCGGGACTACCACGATGTCCCGGCGGTCGAGGATGGGATCGGCTCCCGGGGTGGTTGGGCCGTTGGCCGCCTCGACCACGACCTTGGCTCCCATGCGCTGGGCCACGTGCTCGTCTATGGCCCCTTCCAGCGCGGCCGGCACCACCAGCTCACAATCGATGTCCCAGATGTTGTCGGGGGCAATGTCATCGCCCCCGCCGAAGCCGGCCACCGTCCCACCATGGGCGGCATGGTCGGCTAGTGCCGCAGCATCCAGGCCGCCTGCATTGTGCACTGCCCCTCCCACGTCGCTCACCGCCACCACCCGCATCCCGGCCGAAGCCAGGAGAAAGGCCAGTGGCCCTCCGACCTTGCCGTAACCCTGGAGGACGGCCCGAGCCCCGGTGAAGGGTATCTCGAGCTCGTTGAACACCGCCCTGGCGCAGGCCAGCACTCCCGACGACGTGGCGCCGGTATGGCCCCGCGTGCCGCCGAGGGACAGCGGCTTGCCGGTGACCGAGACCGGAAGGGACCCCCCCCTCACCATTGGCCCTTTCACCATCGACAAGGTGTCCATGAGCCAGGCCATGACCCTTCCGTCGGTGTTGACGTCGGGGGCCGGGATGTCGAGGTCGGGCCCCAACAGCGGCGACACCTCCAGCGTGTACCGCCTGGTCACCCGCTCCAGCTCCTCGAGGGACAGCCGCTCCGGGTCGCAGCGCACCCCACCCTTGGAACCCCCAAAGGGAATGTCCACCACCGCGGTCTTGAGGGTCATCCCGGCGGCCAGGGCGGCAACTTGGCGGGCGTCGACCTCAGGGTGGAAGCGGATGCCACCCATGGCCGGCCCCCGGGTGGTGTCGTGGTGGATCCGCCATCCGATGAAGACCTCCACACGGCCGTCGTCCATGCGCACCGGCACTGCGACCTCCAGGACCCGTCGCGGCGTGCGCAGCATGCGATGCACATCGCCGTCCAGCCCAATCAGCTTGGCCGCGTCATCCAGGCGATCGAGGACCGCCCCCCACGGGTCGTAGCTCGCCACGACCCCAATCACTAGCATCTGTGTCCATGCCAGGCAGGAGGGGGCACCACCGGCCACGCAAGCTGAGCTACGAGCTCATCGCCTGCGGGCTCCAAGACCACGTGCTGGTGGGGACCGACGCGGCCACCATCGGTCCGGAGCACACCCTGGTGGCTCGGGAATCTGACGGTGTGCGCCTGCACCGATGCCTGCGATGTGACGCCTGGGTGGTGGCCGAGGCACCCGATCCTCCAGAGCGCTCGCGGCCGGCGGAGCGAGAGGAGATCGAGCTGCCGTTGCGGGGTCGACCCCTGCGTGACCGCTTCGTCCTGCGTCTGATTGCCCTCGATCGGGCCATCCATGTGGTGATCCTTGGCATCCTGGCGGCCGCCGTCTTCGCCTTCACCAGCCATCACTCGCAGTTCCAGTACGACTACTACCGGATCCTGGCCGACGTGCAGGGCGGCCTGGGGCCCAACGCCCCAATCCACCATGGGCTGCTGGGGGAGTTGGACAAGGTGATCTCTCTTCGTACCCGGACGCTCGAGCTGACGGGAGCGGTCCTGGTGGGCTATGGCGTGCTCGAGGCGGTGGAGATGGTGGGGCTGTGGCTGGCCAAGCGGTGGGCCGAGTACCTGACCTTCGTGGCCACCACCATGCTGTTGCCGTTGGAGGTCTACGAGCTGACCGGCAAGGTGAGCGTTCTCAAGGTGCTGGCGCTGGTCATCAACCTGGCCGTGGTGGTCTACCTGTTGGTGGCCAAGCGCCTCTTTGGGCTTCGCGGCGGTGGCCGGGCCGAACGGGGCGAGCGGGAGGCGGACATGGGCTGGGCCGCCATCGAACGGTCCAGCCCGCAGTGGCGCCCGGAGGTAGCAGCCCGGACTGCCCCCTGAGGGCGCCGGGCGCACCCGCCAGAGTGGCCATCAGACGGGTGGCGGTACGAGGTCTTTTTCGGCCAGTCAGGCCGCCGAGCGATTGGCCATCTTGGTGGCCAGGCGGGACGCCAGGGCCATGATGGTCAGTGCCGGGTTGGCCGAGCCCTGGGTGGGGCACACGCTGCCGTCGACCAGGTAGAGGTTGGGGACCGCCCAGGCCCGTTGGTTGGCGTCCACCACGCTGTTGTCCGGAGAGGTCCCCATCCTGGCTCCGCCGATCAGGTGGGCGTAGCGGTGGATGGTGAGGACGTCCTGGGCGCCCGCCGCGTGCAGGATGTCGGTGATGACCTTGGTCGAATAGTCGATGTTGGCGTGGTCGTTGTCGCACAGGCTGAAGTCGAAGCGGGCCACCGGCAGGCCGTACCGGTCCGACTCGTCGGCCAGGGTGACGCGGTTCTCGGGTTGGGCCAACAGCTCGTTGAGGACCCCGATGGTGGTCCAGTGGTTGTAGTCCCGCATGTACTCTCGCAGGGCGCGGCCCCAGTGACCATCGGCCAGCACGTGCTCCGACCAGCCGATGGGCATGGGCGAGACCGTCTGGATGGAGAAACCCCGGACGAAGTCCCGGCTCTGGTCGGTCTCGTAGAAGTCCTCCGAGGACACCTCGGGAGGAGGTGCCTTGTACATGCGCAGCTCTTCGGGGAACCGTCCGGCCGTCTGTGACGCCCCCTGGACCATGACGTAGCGCCCCACCTGGTCCTCACCGTTGCACAGGCCGGCGGGAAAGCGGGATGAGGCCGAGTTGAGCAGCAGGCGGGGAGTCTCGATGGAGTAGCCGGCTACTGCCACCACCCTCGCCCGCTGGAGGCGCTCGACGCCGTCGTCCTCGGAGATGTAGGTGACCCCGGTGGCCGAGCCGCTGTCCTGGTCGATGTCCACCCGGGTGGCCATGCAACCGGCCCTTATCTCCACCCGGTGGGCCAGGGCGTCGGGCAGGTGGGTCACATATGGGCTGGCCTTGGCGTTGACCTTGCAGCCCTGGAGGCAGTAACCCCGGTAGATGCAGTGAGGCCGGTTGCCAAAGGTGCCGTTGACTATGCCCACCGGGCCCACCCGCATGGTGATGCCGCACTCGATGGCGCCCCGCCACAGCACCGATGCCGCCTCGGAGATCGGGTGAGGAGAGAACGGGTATGAGTGCGGGTAGCCCCATGGCCAGTCCTGGCCGGCCACCGGCAGCTCTCGCTCGACCTGCTCGTAGTGGGGCCGCAGCTCCTCATAGGAGATGGGCCAGTCCGCCCCCACGCCGTCGAGGGTCTTGGTTCGCAGGTCCGACGGGTGAAAGCGCGGGCAGTACCCGGCGTAGTGGACCATGGAGCCGCCCACTCCCCGGCCCGAGTTGTTCTTGCCCATCTCGACTGGGTCGGAGCCGCCGATGATGCGCTTTTGGGTCCAGTAGAGGTGGTGCGACCCCGCCTCGTCGGAGACCCAGTCCTCGTCGGGGTGCCAGAACGGCCCCGCCTCGATGATCACCACCTTCCAACCGACCCGAGCCAGGCGCTGGGCCAGCACCGATCCCCCCGCGCCGGCCCCCACTATGCACAGGTCGACCTCGTCGGAGTCCGCGTAGCGGACCATGGTGTCCTCACCCGGCAGATCCCGGCGGTGAACGTCCAGCAGGTAGCGCGAGTCGTTGTCCTTGGGCCCCACCGAGCCCTTGAGCCAGTTGTGCTTCATCCGCCCAGCTCCTTCATTGGTCCAGCTCCGGCGCCACCCGGACCGGGTCCTCGGAGGTGGCCCCTGGGCGCTCGAAGGGCTCCATGGTGCTGACCGGCCCCAGGCGCATGTAGCCACGCGGGTAGGCCGGCCCGCCGAAGCCGATCTCGTTCCAGGCCCAGGGGTGGGAGTAGAAGGCCGACAGGATCATGCGCATGCACACCGACCACGCCCGCTTGATGTTGAGGCGCTCCCAGCTCCCCCCGGCCAGGTTGGCCTGGCTCAGGTCGGACACCACCGCCTCTTGGCCCTCGGGTGCCAGTGCCGCGAAGCTCACCTTGCCGTAGCGGCTGTGGGCCACCTCATCCATGCCGGCCAGGACCAGGTGCCAGGTCTCGCGGTCGTCGGGCATGTCGGCGTACTGGTAGCCGTCCAGGCGCCCGGCAGCCAGCTTCTCGTCGATCATCTCGACCACCGGTACCCGTGGATCGGCGTCTTGGGCGACGCAGATGTCACAAAAGGCCCGCACCGTGGCTTGCTCGGCCGTCCCGAAGAACCTCAGCTCGGTCGGGAGGTTCATCCTGGCCTCGATGACCTTGGCGGTGGCCGCATCCCAGGTGTCGGCGGCCTCGAAGACGTCGTAGTCGGGGTAGCGCCCGATCATCTGGGGAGTGGTTCCCCGGCGCTGGCGAGGCAGCCAGGATGGATGGGGTGGCTGCTTGTCCGAGCGCAGGTTGGGCAGGTGGTGGGACTTGGTCAGGTCCCTCGCCCGGGCTCGGTCGGTGGGGTCCAGCCCACCCGAGTTGTCGCCAGCCACGGCTCAGTCCTCCCGGCGCAGCAGGGCTGCCAGGATGCCCATGCCGCCGACGATGGTCATGAGGCCGGGAGCGGCTATGGGTGGGCCCATGGGCACGTTGTAGCTGGCCAGCCCCCAGCCGCCCGGCTTGCGGGCCACTCCCCGGGCGTGGAAGTACTCGCCCATCAGTCCGTTCACCGTATAGACGAGGGCCGTGATCGGCAGGATGGTCTTGGCCCACCTCCGGGAGAACACGCCGCCGATACCGGCCACCATGACCGGCGGGGTGACGATGATCGGGCTCCACATCCACTTGTTGCCAAAGCTGGCCTTGTAGTGCTCCAGATAGATCTCGGCCGTGGTCACCGCCGCGGCAACGGCGGTCAGCCCCGACAGCGAGCGCTCGAAGCGGCCGTGGGCCACGTCCCGGAAGGCCACGTCGATGACGTGGGACAACTCGCCGACGGCGTCGCCGTGCCTCTGTGAGCTCTTGGCCATGATCAGCTCTTCTCCTTGTGGTGGAAGAATTCCTGGATCATCTCCCGGACCCCTTCCTTGGCCCCCGCGATGCCCTCTGAGGGCGCCTCGGCCACCGAGGTCATCAGGTCTTTGGCCTGCTCGAAGGTGACGTGGGGCGGGATGGGAGGCTCGTCGGGGGTGGTGAGGGCGTCGACGATCACCGGCCGATCGGCGGCGAACGCCTCGGTGAAGGCCGCCTCGATCTGGTCCGAGCGGGTTACCTTGATGCCCTTGAGGCCGATCAAATCGGCCCAGTCGGCGTAGGACACGTAGGGGATGGACTGCGAGGCGTCGAAGCGGGGATCGCCCTCCATGGCCCGCTGCTCCCAGGTCACCTGGTTGAGGTCCTCGTTGTTGAGCACCAGCACCACGTAGCGGGGGTCGGACCAGCCCTTGTAGTACTTGGCCGCGGTCAGCATCTCGGCCATGCCCCCCATCTGCATGGCCCCGTCACCCACCATGGCCACCGCCACCCGGTCGGGATAGGCGAACTTGGCCGCCATGCCGTAGGGGACGCCCGGCACCATGGTGGCCAGGTTGCCCGACAGCGAGGCCTTCATGCCCCGGCGGATCCTGATCTGGCGGGCGTACCAGTTGGCCGCCGAGCCTGAGTCGGAGGACAAGATGGCGTTGTCGGGCAGGTGACGGGACAGGGAGGAGAAAAGCCCCTGGGGCCGGATACGCCCGTCCAGGTCTGATGGCTTGCCCCGGTCCTCCATCACCTCCCACCAGTCCGTCACCCCCTTGGCTATGCCGTCCTGCCAGGACCGGTCGGACTTGCGGTTGAGCATGGGCAGCAACTCGGCCAGGGTGTCCTTGGAGTCGCCCACCAGCGCCAGGTCCATCGGGTAGCGCAGGGACAGCATGCGGGGTGACAGGTCGATCTGGATGCCCTTGGCCTGCCCGGTGGTGGGGAGGAACTCCGAGTAGGGGAACGACGATCCCACCATCAACAAGGTGTCGGCCGACTGCATCATGTCCCACGAGGGCTTGGTCCCCAGCAAGCCGATGCTCCCTGTGCAAAAAGGTACGTCATCGGGCACAGCCGCCTTGCCCAGTAGGGCCTTGGCCACCCCGGCACCCAGGGCATCGGCCACCGCCAGGATCTCGTCGGTGGCATGAAGGGCTCCTGCCCCCACCAGCATGGCCACTCGCTCACCGGCGTTGAGCAGGTCGGCCGCCCGGCGCAGCTGGTCGGTCGAGGGGATGACCCGGGGCTGCCACCAGCCCACTCCGGTGTGCACGGTGTGGGTCTTCTTGGGTTGTTCCTCCACCGCCTCCATGTCCTGCACGTCGGCCGGCACGATCACGCAGGTGACAGTGCGCTCGGCCTTGGCGATGCGAAAGGCCCGGTCCACGATGTGGCGTACCGAGGAGGGAGTGTTGACCTGCTGGCACCACGCCGAGGCCACGTCGGAGTAGAGCTGGAGCAGGTTCACCTCCTGCTGAAAGTCCCCACCCAGGGCCCGTACGAAGGTCTGGCCCACGATGGCCACCACCGGTCGATGGTCCAGCTTGGCGTCGTACAGGCCATTCAACAGGTGGATGGCGCCCGGGCCGGAGGTGGCCATGCACACCCCTACCTCATCGGTGAATTTGGCGTGGGCGCAGGCCATGAAGGCAGCCATCTCCTCGTGGCGGGTCTGGATGAAGCGGAGCTGGCCCTCGTGGCGACGCAGCGAGCCCAGGATGCCATTGATGCCGTCTCCGGGGAAGCCGTAGATGGTGGTGACTCCCCACTCCTCCAACCGCTCGCACAGGTTGTCAGCTGCAGTCTTGGTCATTGGTCCTCCGATCCGATGGGCCCTTGGCCCTTACCCGATGTGCAGCCCTTACCCGTTGTTCGGATTTCCCTACCGTGGCCACCCCTGGCGGCCGGTATCCCGACCCTTACTCCTGGCTGCCGATCAGCACCGGTGAGAGCCCGTCTGCTCCGCCGCCGGCCACCGAGCGCCAGCTCCAGGTGGCGAAGCCCCACGCCATCAGGGCGTCGAGCAACGCGGCCCGGCGGTGCCGGCGGTCCAGGGCCACATAGGCCGTAACGCTCAGGGCGTGAAGAGAGTCCACCACCGCCGCCAGCTGGGTGCGCTCCCGCGTTCCTCTCAGCTCCAAGGCCACCTCGGCCAGGTGCCGGGCACCCAGCAGGCGCGCCACCACTCGCCAGGAGGTGTCGCTGGGGCGGGATCCAGCGACTCGCTCCAGCGCACCCGGGAACCCCACCAGCAGTCCGCCCCAGACCAGCCTCACGGCCATCAGCGGCGTCACTGGGCCCAGCTTGAACTCCTTGGCGCCAAGTCGCTTCGACAAACTGTCAGCCTCCTTCGTCGGCGCCAGGCCGACCCTGGCTCGGCGTGCCGGTAATCTCCCCGGTCGACCGGGCCCCAAAACTCGTCGAGGCGTGAACATGGTCATGCAGCGGGAGCAAGGGATGAGCCGAGCCGTGGCCCCGGTGGTGGAGGAGGTGGTCCTGGAAGGCGTGCTGGCCCAGGACCCAAGGATGGGGCCGGTCTCCTCGACGCCCGCGACGCCGGGAGAGCTCGAGGTAACCCCAGGTTCCCCAGCCGACCGGCACCAGCCCCCAAAAGCTGACCACCCGGTACAGGACCACCGTGGCGAAGGCCTGATCTGGTCTCATCCCGTAGGCCACCAGCAGAGCGGCCATGCTGGCCTCCACCACTCCGAGCCCGCCCGGGGTGACGGGCAGGCTGGCCGCGATCTGGGTGAAGCCGTAGGCCACCAGCACTCCCCGCCAGGGCACGGGAGCGCCCAGGGCCAAGATGCACGCCACCATGCAGGCGCAGTCGTCCACCCAGTTGATCAGGGCCAGAGCAAACGCCTCCAGCCATCCCAGTGGGCTGGGACGCACGGTCCTGGCTCGCTCGGCCAGACGCTCCATGGCCGATGCCATGTCCTGGCCCTTGGGCAGGGTGGTGCGCAGCCAGGCCCAGGCCTGGCTGGCCCGCCACCGCACCCGGCTGGAGCGGTGGATGGCCACCGCCGCCATGGCCGCCGCCACCGGGATGGCGGCCAGCCCGGCCGCTCCCCAGCGCAGGTTGGCCATGGGCCCCCGAGAGCCGGCCAGCTCGATACCGACGGCCACCACCAGGAACAGGGCGAAGCTGGACAGGGCGCCGGCCACCAGGATCACCCAGCCGGCCAGCACCCGGTCGGCCCCCCGGCGGCGCAACTGGCCGAAGGCCCAGCCGGCGGCCCAGGCCACCCCGCCGGGCAGCGACGTGGACATGGCGTTGCCGGCCAGGGTGATCTCAACCATGGCTCCCAGGCCTACGTCCACTCCTCCCGCCTTCAACAGCCAGCGCTGTAGGCGGGCGAACACGATCATGGATGCCGCCTGGACGGCGATGGCGACCGCCAGCCAGGTCCAGTGCAGATGGCTCAGGAGGTGGGACGCCTGGGCCAGCCGATGTCGCTTGTCGACCGCCGCCACCACCGCCCCGGCCACCAGGCCCGCTGCCACCACTCGCCGCACCCACGGCCGCCACCGGCGATCGGACCGGTGGTCGTCAGGGGTGGTGCTGGCCATCCGTTCGGGCGTTTCCTGGCGGGTCGAACCCTGGGTCACGCAATCCCCTCTACCCGCGTCGTCCGGCCTCCCCACACCAGGTGGTCCATGAACACCCACGACCGGCGGTGGATCGACGTGGGGCCCCACGCCCGCAGGGCCATCTTGTGCCGCGGGCACGGATAGCCCTTGTTGAGCTCGAAATCATACCCAGGGAAGCTCTCGGCCTCCGCCCTCATGAGCCGGTCGCGGGTCACCTTGGCCAGGACCGACGCAGTGGCGATGGACAGGCAGGTGGCGTCTCCTCCCACCACCGCCTTGGTGGTCCCCGCCCCCACGAAGTCCCATCGGCCGTCCAGCAAGACCTGGTCCGGTACCACGCCGAGGCCGCCCAGGGCTCGCTGGGCTGCCAGGCGCTGAGCACTCGACATTCCCAGCTCATCGCACTCGAGGGGGCTGGCGTGACCCACCGCCCAGGCCACGCACCAATCGGCCAGCCGGTCGAAGAGCCGTTCCCTGTGGGCCTCGGAGAGGGCCTTGGAGTCGCGCACGTTGTAGACCCGACGATCCGCGGGCAGGACGGCCATGCCCACGCTGATGGGGCCGGCCCAGGCTCCCCGGCCGACCTCATCCACCCCCACCACCACCGAATGTCCGTCGGCCCACGACAGGCGCTCCAACACCAGCGAGGGCACGGTGATCCCTCGGCGCACGGCCGCCCAACCTAGTCGCGGTGACCATGCTCAGGGCCGGTAGGGCATGATGTCCTCATGCCCGCATCCAGCCGCCTGTCCACCAAACGACCGGGTGCCTGGTTGCTGCGACTGGTCACCGCCGTAATGCTGCTGGTGATAGGGATCGACCACCTGCACCTCTACCTCGGCACATACCAGCACATCCCCAAGATCGGGCCACTGTTCCTGGCCAACCTGGGAATCGCGGTGGTGCTGGCCGCCCTCATCCTGATCCGGCCCCTGGCTATCTTGGCCGTGGGGGCCATCCTCTTCGCCCTGGGGACCGCCGCCTTCTACATCTACAGTCTCCAGGCCCCGCTGTTCCAGTTCATGGAGGCTGGCATCTCCTACTCCGGTGAGGTCGGCCTGGTCGCCGAGGCGGTAACGGTGCTGGCCGCCGCCGCCCTGATCTTGCGCCGACGCCTCCCTGGTGCCTCCAGGCCTTCCAGGGACACCGGCGATGCTGATCGCTGGGTCAGGACCTAGCCGCCCGACGGCCTTTGCTCCAGGCGGCCCCGTCCCACTCGGCTCGGGCCACCCGCCCCATGAGGGCGGGGATCACATCCCGCGCCCGGTGACCGCCGTGCAGCACCGCCACCACCTGCTCGGCGATGGGTACGTCGACGCCGTGGCGACCGGCCAGCTCGACCACCGCCCTGGAGGTCTTTATCCCCTCGGCCACCATGCGCATGTCCGCCACCACCTGATCCAGAGTGGAGCCACGGCCGAGGGCCTCCCCGACGTGGCGGTTGCGGCTGTGGTGGCTCGTGCAGGTGGCCACCAGGTCGCCCATGCCGGCCAGCCCCGAGAAGGTCAGGGGATCGCCACCGAGGGCCACCCCCAGCCGAGTCATCTCAGCCAGCCCCCTGGTCATGAGGGCAGCTCTGGTGTTGTCGCCGAATCCCATCCCGTCGCCCATGCCCGATGCGATGGCCATGACGTTCTTGAGAGCGCCGGCCAACTCGCAGCCCACCACGTCGGGATTGGTGTAGACGCGGAACGTCTCGTGGGACAGCAGGCCCTGCAGCTCGGCCGCCAGCGCCTGGTCAGCGGCGGCCACCACGCTGGCTGTCGGATGGCCGGCCATCACCTCCCGGGCCAGGTTGGGGCCGGTCAGTACCGCCGTGGGGTGCCCGGGGGCAGCTTCTCGGATCAGTGCAGTCATGCGCTCGAGACTTCGCGGCTCGAGACCCTTGGCCAGGCTGACGACTGGAACACCGGGGACCATGAAGGCCGCGGCCTGGGTGAGGATGTCGCGAAAGCCGTGGGACGGTACCGCCATCACCACCACGTCAGCCCCGTCCAGCGCCTCCTCCAACGAGGAGGTGCAAGCCAGGCGCTCGGGCAGCCCGATGCCCGGCAGGTAGTCGGGGTTCGAGTGGGTATCCGCGATCTGACGGGCCAGCTGGTTGCGGCGGGCCCACAGCACGGTGGGCAACTGGGCCACGGTGATGGCGGCCACCGTTGTTCCCCACGAGCCGGCGCCCACCACGCTGACCCGGGTCGCCACCTTCCCAAGGTAGCCGTAGGCTGACGCTGTGGCGGACCATGGCTCCGGGCGCCAGACGGGCCGGTTGACGGGTCCGCAGTCGGGTCGCCAGACACGCCGAGACCTGGGGCCTGACGCGGTGCTGGTGCCGGTCAAGGCCTTTGCCACGGCCAAGGTGCGACTGGCACCGGTACTGACCCAGGCGGAGCGGGCTGATCTGGCTCGTTCCATGGGTGAGCAGGTGCTCAAGGCGGCCCGGCACCTGGCGGTGGCGGTAGTCTGTGACGACCTCGAGGTGGCGGCGTGGGCCGACGCTCATGGTGCTCTGGTGGTCTGGGCACCGGACTCGGGCCTCAATGGAGCCGTCCAGGCCGGGGTGGCCACACTGGCGGTCCTGGGGGTCGAACGGGTGACGGTGGCCCACGCCGACCTGCCGCTGGCCGGCGACCTGACTTGGCTGGGCGGCTTTGCTGGAGTGACCCTGGTGCCCGACCGGCGCCTGGACGGCACCAACGTGGCTTGTGTACCGGCCCATTCTCGGTTTGCCTTCTCCTACGGACCGGGCTCGTTCCAGCGCCACCGGGAGGAGGCCATCCGCCTGGGACTGGGGCTGCGGGTGGTCCAAGAGCCCTCCCTGGCGTGGGACGTCGACCTGCCGGCCGATCTCGACTCCGCCAGCCACCGGGCCTAGAACCGGCCGGTTGGTGGCAGCCATGGCCGCTCCCTGTGGCCTGCGGGTGACCGCTGCAGTCCGCTCCCCTCGCAACGAACTGCCTACCGGAGTTGGGCGCATTGGCACTACCCTCTCGCTACTCTGGCGATCCAGAACCTCTGGAATCCTGCCTATCGCCGCCGGACGATTCACCTGGAACTGGCTCAGCTGTCCCGTCGGGTTCAGCCCGGTAGCGGACTGACCGGTCGGCGGCCAGTCCCATCCGGCCGTCCAGGCACAGCCAGGCGTCGATGGCCAGGCCCAGGTCCATGCGCTCTCCGCCCCACAGCGACTCGCAGGTGTCCGGCCCGATGCGCAGGCCCAGGTTTTGGTGCTGGGTGGGAAGGTCGCCCTCCAAGGCGGGTGGATCGACCACGGTTGGCATCGGTCGCCCGTCGGGGCAGGTACCTACCCTACCCTACCCTAGCATTTGGGTGTTTCTTCGTAGCATGGACGCACCGACCGCGGTCCTGGGTCAAAATGGGCATATGGGTAGCAGTGAGCCGCTGGCCTATGTCCGAGCCCGGTCGGCTGCCGCCGGCCATGCCATCTATCTGGGCATGGGGACGGGAGGTTGGGTTTGGACACGCCCGCAGCAGGCGGTGCTGGTGCTGGGGCCTCCTCGCTCGGGCAAGACCTTCTCCATTGTGATCCCCAACGTGTTGGCTGCCAATGGTGCGGTGCTGAGCACCTCGATCAAGGCCGACGTGCTCGATGCCACCGCCGTCGCCCGCGGCCGGGTTGGGCAGTGCTGGCTGTTCGATCCGAGCGGAGAGGTAACCGTCCCCCAGGGGGTGAAGCCGTTGCACTGGTCGCCCATCGCTGCCTGCCGACGCTGGGATCCCGCGGTGGTCGCCGCTCGAGCCATGGTGGGAGCAGCCCGTCCGGCGACGGGAATGACGGAGGCCAGCCACTGGACCGAGCGGGCGGAGGCGATGCTCGCACCGCTGCTGCATGCCGCAGCCCTGGACGACCTCACGATGGCCGACGTCATGACCTGGGTGAACCGCCGGGCGCCGCTGGCGGCGGCCAGGATCCTCGAGAGCAACGGCTCCGGACTGGCCGCTGAGGTGTTGGACGGGGTCCTGGCTACCGAAGAGCGGGAGCGAAGTGGCATCTGGTCCACTGCGGCCGGCGTACTGGCTGCCTACCGATCGGAGGCGGCCCTGGCTACCACCGCCGAGGTCAACTTTGACCCGGCCGCATTTGTCGACTCCGGGGACACCGTTTATGTCTGTGCAACCGGCCGGCAACAGTCTCTGGTGGCACCTTTGGTGGTGAGCCTCATCGAGGAGGTGCGGGGGGCTGCCTATGCCCGGGCCAAGGTCGACCCCTCCGTCTCGCGGCCTCCGGTGGTCTTGGCCTTGGACGAGGTGGCCAACATCGCCCCCCTCGGAGACCTCCCGGCTATCGTCAGCGAGGGCGGAGGCCAGGGGCTTACCACGCTGGCCTGCCTCCAGGACCTGTCTCAGGCCAGGCATCGTTGGGGCGCCCAGGCCGATGGCTTCCTCTCGCTCTTCGGCGCCAAGGTGCTCTTGCCGGGCATAGGCGACACGCGGACCTTGGAAGCGGTGTCGGCACTGGCGGGGGACCACGACGTCAAGGTCCGCTCGGACAGCTCTCCACCGTGGTGGGCTCGCAACCGGGGCCGAGCCCGCACGACAACCTGGTCGACCAGGCGCCAACGCCGGCTCCCAGCCGACGCCGTGGCTCGGGGGCGCCCAGGAATGGCCCTGGCCATCGAGGGATCAGGGGCGCCGGCCTGGGTGGAGCTCACCCCGTCCTTCGCTGCGAAGCCCTGGTCAGAGCTGAGCCAGGAAAGGAGCGGTCCGGAGGTGGTTCGCTCCCGTTCCGGGCTGGGCGACCACCGTCTCCCGCCGGTGCTGGGGCACTGAGACTCAGCCCAGCCCCCGCCCGGCGCTGGGAGCGAAGGACCGCTCGATCGGCGGACGCTCGAGCCCGGTCCTGGCTCGTTCAGGTTGAAGGTTGGAGCGAGCCGCTTCGAGAGCGCCAACCGCCTGGGCCCGCTCTGCCCTACGGGACAGACGGCCCATTCCCGCATCAGGCCACCTTTCGTCACCTCCCCGGGCACCGGCTGAGCCCCGGCCTGTCCCCATCCCGTCCTCATCGAGGGCCCGTTCTCCGGTACGTACCCCCCACCGCTCCCGGTAGGACTCGACGCCACGGGCCGCCTTGCGCCAGGCCGGTCGATCGGTCGGGTTCGTCGGCCGTTCGCCGATCTCGTCCACCAGGTAAGGGGGCGGCCTGGCGTCGGCTGCCCGACCCAGTGTGCGCTCCCGCCGCTCGATGGCCGCCCCAAGTTGGCGGTAGCGGACCAGGTCATCCCCGTGCTCGGCCACCCACTCGCCTCGTTGCCCGGCCTGGCCACCCAGCTCCACATACCGGGCGTCCAACACCTTGAGCTCGGCCTCCCATCTCGCCACCGCGTTGGGGCTGACCGCCGGATCCACTCTGTCCAACCGGGTGTCAGGGGTGGACCTGCGTGCCCATCGTCCCCATTGACGTCTGTTGGGCTCCCGTGAGTCACTGACCTCGACGGCGTCCCGGGCGGCCGAGAGGCCCGCCACTGCCCGGGCTCGGTCCTGGTCCAGGCCAGCCAGAGCCTGACCAGGGTCGGGCGGAAGGAGGTTGGCGGCCGCCGACAGGCGCGCCCCCAGCGCCTCGCGTTGGCCAGTCAGATCGGCGAGCGAGAGGTTGGCCAGCGAAGCAGGGCCGGTGGCCGGGGGCGGACCACGATCGAGAGAACCGTTACCGGGAGAACCTTTGCCCAGAGAATCCGCCAGGCGGTCCATCCGGTCCAAGAGGTCGTGCTCCAGGCGCACGTCGGGCCATCCCCGGTCGACCACGTAGAGCTGGGAGCCGGCCCTGCTCTCCTCGGACCACCCGGCTCGGGCCAGCATGTGCGAGTCCCCAAGCACCAGATGTTGCTCGGCGTCCATTGTGCGAGCCCGACGGGCGCTGGCCGCTGGCTCTGGCTCGGACGGCCCGATGAGAGCATTGTCAGCCAGCTCGCCGGCGCCGGCCAGACGCTCCCCAGCCAGACGCCCCCCAGCCATGGCGTTGAGGACCTTGACATCCACCGGGCGAGACGCCACCATGACGGCCCGCTGTCCGGCTCGGCGCGCCTCCCACCAATCCTCCACCACCTGCTGGCGAACTGTCTCAAGGCTGGGCCCCACCGTGACGGCTGACCCGCCCGCCGGGCCCGCCACCGTCTCGACGCCCAGGTGGGCAGCGCGGGCCGCCACGTTGACCAACCTGGCGGGTGGCGGTGGCTCGGGGCCATCCATGGTGATCGAACCCAGCCGGTCAGCCAGGCGGTGCCAGCCGCCCGTGTCAGCCATCCCAACCTGGCGCGGATCGGAAACCAGCACCACCTTCACCCGGTCACGGGCAGCGTGGGCCAAGAGCCGGTCGAGCGTTCGGCTGTCGACAGCACCGGCCTGGTCCACCAACAGCACGCCGACCGAGCGCAGGGCGCCCCCCAAACCCTCTCGGGAGCTCAGCAACTCGCGCAATGGCACGCTCTCCACCCCAGTGGCCGCCTCCAGCCTCCCGGCCGCGCTGGGACCGGGGCTGGTTCCCAGGACCATCAGGCCAGACGCCTCCCAGGCCTCCCGAGCGGCGTCAAGGCCGTCCCCGGCCAGAGTGGCCGTCGAGGCGGCCACGGTGACCACCCCGGCGCCCGATTCGAGGAGGGCCCGGACTGGCTGGCCACGCTGTGCGTCCAGGTGGGGCCGCCGGGCCAGAGCAGCCTCCACTGCCTCCGGCCGGCCCAGGCCGATCCGCTCGCCGCCCCTCCGCTGCGCAGACTCGACCATCCGCTCCTCGACGGCCACCAGCTCAGTGGTCGTCCAGCGGGGAGCGTCTACCCCCCCCCACACCAGGCGACCATCGGTGCGGCGAACGGTGTCGGCGCTGCGCAGTCTGGGCCGATCCGCCACCGGCCGCACCACGTTCGATTCGAGCAGACGGTCAGCCGTCGCCTCGACGCCCGCCACCCGCCCCCCGGACAATGACGCTTCACACACCGCCCGAACGACGTCCTGGCGGGAAAAGCTGGAGGCGTGAGCAGTGAGGCCCTCCGTACCGACCAGTGCAGGGCCGATCTGCTCGAACGCCTCTGCCGGCAGGTGGTCAGTCGTCCGGCGGGTGAGACTGGTCATCTGCTCCGGGCCCAGTCCCAAGGCCACGGCGCGAGCCCTCCACTGCGGGACTAACGACTCGAAGGACGTGGCCAGGTCCTTGGGTGGCCGGGTAGTGAGGGCCGCCACCTGAGCTGCCTTGGCGCTCGATGCCACATTGTCGGCCAGGGCTGACTCGATGTCGGCCCGCCGCCGAGAGAAGGCGCGCACCACGACGGGGTCCATCCCCTCGATATCGATGACGCCCAGAGCAGTCCGGGCCCACGACAGACCGAGCCGCTCGGTCAGCTCTTGGCGAAGGTGGGCGCGGTACACGAACCCCGCCGTGCGAGTGTGGAGGTAGAGCCCCCGTGCGTCGAGGGCAGACCACCGGCCATCGTGGTCCTGGACCAGGTTGGTCACCAGCACGTGGGTGTGCAGATGGGGATCGGGGGCGCGACTGGTGCGGTGGAGGAATGCCGCCCCGACCACACCAGTAGTGGTCACTGTTCGGCGCTCGCCACCACTGCCCCGACGGGCTCGTACCGCCTCGCGCTCCAGGTGGCCAACGGTGGCGTCCACCGCCTCACGATGGCTTGCCAGGACCTGCTCGGCCATCGATCCGTCGCCCAAGGCGAACAGCAGGGAGACCGACTTGGGGGCGGAAAACACCAGGTCATACCCGGCCACCTTCACCCGAGTGTGGGTCCGGCTCACCACCTCGCCGGTCCCCGGATGAGCGCCGGCCAGGACCGCATCGAGCTGGTCGGCGGTTACTCGACCACTCAGTCCCAGGCTGGCGGTTGCGCCTCCCAGCCAGGTCCCGTCCGGCTCGCCGCCCGGCGGCCGGTGGTCCTCGATCCCGCCCGCCACCGCCTCGAGGTAGTAGCGCTGGCCGCCCCGAGCCACCTTGGCCAGGCTCACCCCCACCGCAGACTCCAGGAGAGGTCTTTACCCACTCTCCCAGTATTTCATGATTTTACATGTTCAACGAATCTTAGCTGGCAGTTCCCCCACCTGGCAGCGGTCCCTCGTGACCGAGCCCTTCGACTGAGCTGCCCTCGGGGGAAATTGCGGCTGCCGGCTGGCCACCGCCCCCGCCGCCGTTGCTCCGGCCGTCGCCCGAACCGTCGCCGTCCGAGCCGTCACCCCCAGAGCCGCCGCCATATCCCCTCAGTTGCTGGACCGACCCGACCAGCTCCTCCTTGTCGTGGACATAGGCACCCGGTAGCTCCTCCGGCTCGAGCTTCTTGGGCTCGTCACCGGGACGGAAATCAGTCTCGAGGGACTCGTAGCCACCACCGGCCGACCGCACGATCACGCTGGGTCGCTTGCGCTTGCCCACGTCTGGAAGGCTTATGGTCTCCTGGCAGATGATGTAGGTGGCCCCGGCCACCACCAGGGGCACCAACACCGTCATGAACCGCATCGCCCACAGGACCAGGTTGAGCGAGACCCCGAAGAAGTTGGCCAGCACGTCGGTGGCGCTGGCGGTGAACAGCATCACGTAGAAGGCGAGTACGCCAGCCCCGATGGTGGTGCGCAACGGCCGCTCCCGCGGGCGGTCGAGCAGGTTGTGGTCCCGGGTGCTCTCCCTGGTGAAGTGGTTCTCGATGAAGGGCCAGGCCCAGAACAGCCCAAAGGTGATCCCGGGCAGGAGGATGGCCGGGAAGAACACGGTGGAGATCATGTGCCCGAAGGCCGACGGCTCCCAGCTGGGAAAGATCCGCAGGGCCCCGTCCAGCCACCCCATGTACCAGTCGGGCTGGACGGCGTAGGTCACCTTGAAGGGGTCGTACGGCCCGTACAGCCAGATGGGGTTGATCTGGGCCAGCCCACCCAGGGCAGCCAGCGCCCCGGAGGTGACGAAGAAGAAGCCGGTGGTCTTCAAGGTGTAGGCCGGCCACAGCGCCGAGCCCACCACGTTGTCGTTGGTGGCGCCGTGGCCCTTGAACTGGGTGTGCTTCTGGTGCCACATGATGGCCAGGTGGGCCACCAGCAGCCCGATGATGATCCCCGGGATGATCAGCACGTGGACGATGAAGAAGCGGAAGTCGTAGGCCTCGCCGGGGAAGTTCCCCCCGAAGAAGAAGGTGGCGAAGTAGCTGCCCACCACCGGGATGGCCAGGATGATGGAAAAGGCGATGCGCACTCCGGTGCCCGAGATGAGGTCATCGGGCAGGGAGTAGCCGATGTAGCCGTTCACTATGGCCAGCACCAGCAGGGTGACGCCGACTATCCAGTTGAGCTCGCGGGGCCGGCGGAAGGCGCCGGTGAAGAAGATCCGGCACATGTGCAGGGCGATGGCCGCCAGGAACACGTCCGCCGCCCAGTGGTGCATCTGGCGCATCACCATGCCGAAGCGGACGTCGAAGGAGATGTTTATGGTCGAGTTGTAGGCCTCCGACACCCGTTGGCCCTGCAATGGCACATACGACCCGTGGTAGATGATGTGCTTGAGCGACGGCACGAAGAACAGCGTCAGGTAGACCCCGGTGGCCACCACCACGATGAACGAGTACAGGGCGATCTCGCCGAACATGAACGACCAGTGGTCGGGGAAGATCTTGTCCAGGGCCTTGCGGGTCCACTTGCCCAGGCCCAGGCGGGTATCCACCCACTCCGAGGTCCGCGTTGCCACCTGGGGGATCATGCCGGCCCCTTTCCACGTTCCCAGAAGCCCGGTCCGACCGGCTCATCGTAACCCTTCTGGGCCCGTATGACGCCGTCGGGATCGATCATCAGCGGCAGCTGGGCCAGTGGCCGGGGAGCAGGACCGAAGATGGGCTTGGCCCCGTCTAGGACATTGAACAGCGACTGATGACAGGGACAGAGCAGCTGCTGAGTGTCCTGCTCGTACAGCGAGACCGGGCAGCCGGCGTGGGTGCAGACCCTGGAGAAGGCGAGGAAGCCCTGAGGCCCCCAGGTCTCGCGCCCCGGCTTGGTGGTGATGTCCTGACTGGACACGTGGAGCAGCACGGTCTGGGAGATGGCACCCCCTGGGTCGTTCTCGGGGAAGACGGTGAGGATGCCGCCCACCTCCAGGTCGGCGGTGTTCACCACCCGGCCGTCGGCCCTCACCAAGCGAGCCCGCGGGCGCCAGGGGGTGGTGTCCAGCAGCTTCTTGGGCTGGGGCCCGAGCGAGCGCAGCGGGAGCACCAGGAACGCCCCAAATACGGTCATGGCCGCGCCCATGAGCTTGACCAGCATGGTGCGCCGGCCCACCACCGCGTCGGCCCGCTTGAACGACTCGGCGAAGGCCTGGCGGGCCTCGGGAGGGGAGGCCAGCGGCTCCCGCTCCTGCTTGAACGGGCCCTGGGGGACCAGGTACTTGCCCCAGGCGATGATGCCGGCGCCCATGGACCCCATGCCCACGCCCAGCAGGGCCCCCTCGGCCTGGGGCTGGCCGCCAATGCTGTAGACGACGGCCAGGGCGATGATGCAGGCGATGCTCAGCCAGAAGCTGAGGGCGACCAGTATCTCCGTCCGCCTCTCGTGATGGGAAGTAAGCGCGAAATGAGGGTCGGTGCCGGCCGCCAGCTCTCCGGCCTCTCCCGTAGGTGCGCCCGCGGCTTCGCTGTTCTTGCCGGGCTCGGTCATCAGGCGGCCCGGTCGCCGACCCAGTAGGAGACCAGGGCCAGGCCCCCCAGGCCGATGAGGATGGCCACGAACCCCTCCGTGACCGGGCCGATATGGCCCAGACCGGCGCCCCCCCGGTTGATCGGGTGCTGGATGCCCGTGCCGACATAGGCCACGATGTCGTTGATCTGCTGGTGGGAAAGGGTGCCCGGTCCGAACCTGGGCATGTTCGTCGGGCCGGTGCGAATGGCCTCGGCGATCTGGAGGGGTGTGGCCTTGAGCAGGGTGGGGGCAAACAATCCGCTGGACAGGGCGTCGCCGACCCCGGTGATGGTGTGGCAGGGGGCGCAGTTGAGGGCGAACAGGCTGAGGCCGTTGGAGACGCTCGCTTTGCTCAGACCCACATTGGGAATGCCCGGACCACCGGCCCCCATGGAGGTGACGTAGTCCACGATGGCCAGCGTCTGCTGGCGGTTGAAGGCGGGCGGCTTGCGGACTGCCTGGGCGGTCGGGTAGGCGAGGGGCATCCGCCCGGTCGAGACCCAGAAGTCCACGGTTGCCGCCCCCACTCCCACCAGGTTGGGGCCCTGGGATGTACCGGCGGCGCGGTCCCCGTGACAGCTCGAGCAGGCGCCTACGAAGAGCCGACGTCCCTCGGTGAGGGTCTGACCACCGGGAGCATTGGCGGGGATGGGGGTTCCCGGTATCACAGCCCCCGAACCCGGCTGGGAGAAGGTCCGCGGGCCGTAGGGGCGAACGGCCGGAGCCGGAAGTACAGACGTGGATGTCGTCTGGGCGTGGGCGGTGACACTGGGCGGAGCGAACAAGACCATGCCGAGCACGGCCACGGCGCCGACCAGGCCAGCAGGAAGGAGGTACCGGCTGCGCATCTACTTGAGGAGGAAGAGGCAGGCGTAGAGGGCGATCCACACCACGTCCACGAAGTGCCAGTAGAAGGTGATCGATTGAAAGACAGGCAGCTCGCCGGGGTCGCCGCCCGGTCCCACCATCCGCCCCAGCAGGCCGGCCATGGCCACCAGCCCGATGGTCACGTGCAGGCCGTGGAGACCGGTCATGAGGAAGAACAGGGAGGCGAAGGCGTTGGCGTGAGGGGTGAAGCCCACGGTGAACCACTCCACGATCTGGTTGGCCAGGAAGGCGCCGCCCATGGCGAAGCTGAGCGCCACCCACCACCGGGCCGCCCGGCGCAGGCCGTGCTCCTCGTTCCAGTAGGCCTTTTGCATGGTCACACTGGACATGAGCAGCACCCAGGTGAAGGCGCCGGACTGGACGGTGTCCTTGAAGCCGAGGGGTGTGGAGGGCGGTGGCCAGATGCCCACGTTGTGGGCCCGGATGGTGAAGTAGGAGGCGAACAGCCCACTGAAGAACATCAGCTCGGATCCGAGCCACACGATGGTCCCCACCGCCAGCAGGGATGGCCGGCCGCGCTGCAGCCCAGCCGGTTCGACCCCACGATCGATCGAGATTGCCTGCACCACGGCTGACTTTCTAGCCCACGCGCCGGGCCCTTGGCACATCGGCGCCGGGATCGCTCAGGGGCGGGGGAAGGGGCATGGCATGCACCACCGTCAGGCTCCTGGTTGGCCTGGTAAGAGCCACATAGAGGGAGCGGAGACCGCCGGTCGCCTCGGCCACCAGCAGGGCCGGTTCGACCACGATCACCGAGTCGAACTCCAAGCCCTTCACCAGTTCCACTGGCACCAGAGTGAGCGGCGAGCCAATGCCGTGGCGGGGGGCGCCGGGCTCGGTTGTCGCCGCCCCGGTTGATGTCGGGCACTCTCCGGTTGATACCGGGCACATGGCCCGGGCCAGCCCAGGTAGCAACGACGGCGCAGCCACCACCGCCACCGTTCCGCCCGCCATGGCCTCCACCTCCGACCGGGCTCGGGCCACCACCTCCTCGTCCAGGTGCTCCCGCGCCACCGTCACCAGGTTGGGGTTGGATCCGGTGGAGCGGATCGAGCGAGGTGGGCGCAGCTGAGTGCCGGTAGCCGTCAGCACCCGGCCGGCCAGGTCCATCACCTCGGCTGGGGTCCGGTAGTTGACGCTGAGCTCGACGTAGCGGGGGGCACCGGGCTGCCCAGTCTCGGGCCGCCTCCCCGGTGGCGCTGTCACGCCGGGCCGCCTCCCGGGCGAGCCCAGGTGAGCCACCACCTCCTGCCAGTCAGCCGGGGCTTGCACACCGGTGGCCTGGGCGATGTCGCCCACCACGGTCATCGATCCCGACAGCGACCGGCGGCCGAGCATGCGCAGCTGCATGGGGGACAGGTCCTGGGCCTCGTCGGCCACGATGTGCCCGTAGGTCCTCGGCACATCCTCGGCTGTCGGTCGGCGCCGGGGCGACCCCAGCAGGGCTCGGGACTCGTCCAGGAGGGCCAGGTCCCCAGGCGTCCAGCCGATGGCCCCCAGGTCGGGGCTGCGAGGGCGGTAAAGGGCCCCCTGCTCCTCGGAGTTGAGGATGCCGCGACTGGCCAGGGCGATCAGGGGCGGGGACCCGTACAGGTCGTGGAGCAGCTCCTCGGGCAGGAGGCGAGGCCACATCCGGTCGAGCGCCTCCGCCAGCCCCGAATGGCGCAGGATTTGGCGCCCGAGCTCGTCCTGGTCGATCACCTGCGCCTCGACTCCTGTTCCCATCCTGCGCCGACTGCGGTCCACTGTTGCGGTGTACTGGGCGTGCAGATGCCCGGCCACCAACTGCTCGATCAGGCGGCGACGGGCGTTGTGGGTGCCTCCCCGTCGTCTGGCGGTCGCCACCACCCGGGCCGAGTCCTCCGGCGAAAGATGAAGCACGGCCGAGCCGAAGGGGACGTCGACTCCCAGGCGAAGGGGCCGCTGGCGGTTCTTCACGGCCCGAGCCAGCACGGCTGCCATGCGGGCATCGCCCTTCAGGGCCGCGGTTGAGGGCGGCTCCGACGCCTGTACCGAGCCTCCGCTGACCAGACCGGCAGTGACCAGGCCGGCAATGGTCGTCTGCACCACTCCGGTCTCACCCAGGGAGGGCAAGACCCGCTCGATGTAGCCCATGAACACTGGGTTGGGCCCGACCACCAGGACACCCTGGCTCTCCAGGGGAAAGCGGTGGGTGTAGAGCAGGTAGGCGGCCCGGTGCAGGGCGACCGCCGTCTTGCCGGTTCCCGGCCCCCCCTGGACCACCAGGGTCCCGGCCAGCGGCGACCGGATCACCTCGTCCTGCTCTCGCTGAACGGTGGCCACTATGTCTCGCATGTAACCCGAGCGCGTCCGCTCCAGGGCGGCTAACAGGACGCCTCCGCCCGCCAGCTCGCTCTCCGGTTCCTCGGACGAGGGCCCGGCGCCGGCACCGAACCTCTCGTCTTCCATGCCGACCATCCGGCGCCCCTCGGTGAGGAAATGACGGCGCAGGGTCAGGCCCATCGGATCATGTCCGGTGGCCCGGTAGAACGGTTCGGCCACCGGCGCCCGCCAATCCACCACCAAGGACTCCTGGTCAGGACCGGAGACGGCCAGACGGCCGATGTGGAAGATGTCCCCGTCCCCGATGTCCCCGTCCCCTACGTCCCCGTCCCCTACGTCGATGCGTCCGAAGCACAGGGACTGGTCGCCGATGTCGAGGTGCTGCAGGCGCTGGAGGCTGGTCCGCACCATGACGTCGCGCTCCGCCCTGGCTTGGAAGGTTCCCCCTGGTCCCTGGTCGAGAACTGACCCGAGCAAGCCTCGGGCAGCCGCCCTCATGGCCTCCAGCTGGTGGTAGGCATGGTCAAGATGGGCCTGCTCGGCCTCGAGGTCAGGGTTTGCGGCCATGGCCCTCCCGGCAAATGGGCGAACAGGAGATCATAGGTGCCCCGTGCAGAATGAGCAGAATGCCAACCACTGACCCACCTTTTCTGCGCGCCTGTCGGGGTCAACCCTGCGATCGGGTGCCGGTCTGGTTCATGCGCCAGGCCGGCCGGTCCCTTCCTGAGTACCGGGCCCGGCGGGGGGATGGGAGCATCCTGGAGGTAATCGCCCGGCCCGACCTGGCCGCCGAGCTGACCCTGCAACCGGTCCGCCGCTATGGCGTGGACGCCGCCATCTTGTTCTCGGACATCGTGGTGCCGGTGGCGGCCATCGGCTTCGGCGTCGAGGTGGTTCCCGGCCAGGGCCCGGTGGTGGCCGAGCCCTTTCGCCGCTCAGGGGATCTCAAGCGGCTGCGTCCTCTCGAGCCTGACCTCGACGTGGCTTACGTGGCCGAGACGGTGAGGCTGGTGGTGGGCGAGACCAACGTGCCGGTCATCGGCTTTGCCGGCGCTCCGTTCACTCTGGCCAGCTACCTGGTGGAAGGCGCCCCCTCCCGCGATCACGTACGCACCAAGAGCCTGATGCGGACCGACCCGGTGACATGGATGGCGTTGCTCGATGCCCTGGCTGACCTGTCAGTGGCCTCACTGCGAGCCCAGGTGGCGGCGGGTGCCAGCGCGGTGCAGCTCTTCGACAGCTGGGTCGGCACCCTCAGCCCCGACGACTACCGCCAGCTCGTTCTCCCGGCCAGCCGGCGGATCTTCAGCGAGCTGGAGGATCTCGGGGTTCCCCGGCTGCACTTCGGGGTGGCGACGGGAGAGCTTCTGAGCCTCATGGCGGAGGCCGGCGCGGAGGTGGTCGGGGTTGATTGGCGAGTTCCTCTGGACGCCGCTCGCCACCGAGTGGGCCCCGGCCATGCCGTCCAGGGGAACCTCGATCCAGTCACCTGCCTGGCTCCCTGGAGGGTGGTGGCGGCCGAGACCCGCAAGGTGCTGGCTCAAGCCGGTGGCCGCCCCGGCCACGTGTTCAACCTCGGACATGGCGTCCTTCCCCAGACCGAACCCGACACCTTGAAGAGGGTCGTGGAGCTGGTCCACGAGGAGGGCACGGCCCAGTGACCATTGGAGTGCTGGTGATGGCATACGGGACGCCAGCCTCTCCCCAGGAGGTGGAGTCCTTCTACACAGACGTCCGGCGGGGGCGGCCGCCTCCCCCCGACCTGCTGGCTGACCTGGTTCGCCGGTATGACGCCATCGGCGGCATCTCACCGCTGGCGGAGCGCACCCGAGCTCAGTGCCTGGGCCTTCAAGGTGCCCTCGATCGGGCGGCCGGGGGCAGGTTCCGGGTGTTCTTTGGGGCCAAGCACTCCCGCCCGTTCATCGAGGAGGCGGTGGCAGCCATGAGCGCGGCCGGGCTCGAGCGGGGCGTGGGGCTGGTGCTGGCACCGCATTTTTCCGCGCTGAGTGTTGGGCAGTACATCGAGCGGGCAAGAGCCGCGGCCGAGGGAACTGAGGTCGAGCTCTCCTTTGTCGAGAGCTGGCACCTGGCACCGGGGTTGATCGAGCTGCTGGCCGAGCGGCTGAGATCGGCCCTGGGCTGTCTGCCGGACAGGTTGGCGCGGGCCGCCGAGGTGCTGGTCACCGCTCACAGCCTGCCCAGCCGGGTCCTGGCCATGGGAGATCCCTACCCCGACCAGCTTCGGGCCACCGCTGAGGCGGTGTGCGAGCGGGCGGGGGTCCAGCGGTGGCGCCTGGCGTGGCAGAGCGCGGGGCGCACCCCCGAGCCGTGGATCGGCCCCGACATCCTCGAGGTCATCCGGTCCCTTCCGGCCGAGGGAGCCAGATCAGTGGTGGTGTGCCCGGCCGGCTTCACCTCCGACCATCTCGAGGTGCTCTACGACCTCGACATCGAGGCCCGTAGGGTCGCCGCGGAGGTCGGCCTGGTGTTGATCCGTACGGCCTCGCTCAACAACGACCGGCGCTTCCTGGCGACCCTGGCCCAGGTGGTCATGGCGGCTGTCGGTAAAGCCGAGCCGTGATGGGGGAGCAGCCGGCGGCGACACAGCCGGTGGTGGCGGTCGTCGGGGGCGGCATCACTGGGCTGTCGGCGGCGTGGACGCTGGCCGGAGCGGCCCGGGTGGTGCTGCTGGAGGCCTCCGAGCACCTGGGGGGCAAGGTGCGAACCGAAGAGGTGGGTGGTCAGCCGGTGGACGTCGGACCAGACGCCTTCCTGGCCCGGGTGCCCGACGCGGTGGACCTGTGCCGAGCGGTGGGTCTTGGCGACGATCTGGTGGCGCCGGCCACCGGTAGGGCCTTCATCTGGTCGCGAGGGCGCTTGCGCCCGTTTCCCAAGGGGCTGGTGCTCGGCGTGCCCAGCGCGCTGGGCCCGCTGGCCCGGTCGGGCCTGTTGTCGCCGAGGGGCTTGCTGAGGGCTGCCTTCGACCGGGTGCTGCCTTCGTCACCGGCCACCGGTGACCGCTCGGTGGGCGATCTGGTGACTGCCCGCTTGGGCCGGGAGGTTCTCGAACGGGTGGTCGACCCGCTGCTCGGAGGCATCCACGCCGGCGACAGCCGAGAGCTGAGCCTGGCCACCACCGCCCCCCAGCTGGTCTCCGCGGCGGCCCGGTCTCGCAGCCTGATGCGGGGCCTGGCAACCCAGGCCGGCAGGGGCACGGTCGTCAGCGGCCCAGTGTTCTTGTCCCTGTCCAGTGGGCTGGGCAGCCTGGTCGAGCGTCTGAGGGCCGATCTGGTCGGCCAAGGCGTCGATGTGCGTATGGCGTGCCCGGTCCGGCGGCTCCAGCGGGTTGGCGACAGTTGGCGCCTGGGGACCCCCGCCGGGGTGGTTGACGCCGATGCCGTGGTGCTGGCCGTAGCGTCTCCGGTCGCCGCTCGCCTGGTCGCCTCCCAGGCACCGGGGCCGGCGGCTGAGCTGGAAGGTATCGACTACGCCTCGGTGGTCGTGGTCACCCTCGCCTACCCGGCCTCGGGCGTGCCCCACCCACTCGACGGCAGCGGTTTCCTCGTTCCCCGCACGGAGGGCCGGCTGATGACCGCTTGCACGTGGAGTTCGTCGAAGTGGCCTCACCTGGCCCGGCCCGGGCGCGTCCTGTTGCGGGTGTCAGCTGGGCGCTGGGGTGACGACCGGGCTCTGGCCATGACAGACGGCGCCCTTGTCGATCGCCTCCATGCCGAGCTGGCCGAGGCCCTGGGTCTTCACGCCCGGCCGCTGGCGGCCCGGGTGACCCGATGGCCTGGGGCCTTCCCGCAGTACCGGGTCGGCCATCTGGACCGCCTGGCTCGCATCGAGGCCGGGTTGGCGGCATTGCCCGGCTTGGTGGTGGGCGGAGCCCCCTACCGGGGCATCGGCCTGCCAGCCTGCGTGGCCCAGGGCCGGCGGGCGGCAGAGGCGGTCCTGCGTCAGGTCGCGCCCCCAGGGCAGTCAGGGCCTGGGACGCGGTGCCCGGCCAGGCACGAAGGTCACCTGGTCAGGTGGGATGCCGCCGGCTCAGCCAGCGCCGGCCCATGCCGATCACCGGCGGAATGACGATCGTGGTACCCAGCAGGGCCACGCCCAGGACCATGTCGAGGGCCCCGGTCCGGCGGGTCACCGCCAATGGATCGCGAAACGACGTCGGTTCCACGACCACGATTACGCCAAACGCCAACAGAGCGACCCCGAAGAAGACCATCGGCCCTCGGACCATCGCCGGGCGAAGGCCGGCCGTGAGCAGGACCGCCCCAATCCCCAGCTCGACCAGGCCCCACAGAGTCGAGGCCTCCATGCCGACGGCACGAGTATGGGCCCCCAGATGGTGGATGTGAAGGCCGGTCTGGGCCACGACGATGCCGCCCACCACCACCAGCAGGAGCCCGATGGCCAACGCCATCACCTGGCTCGGGCGCCGAGTCGGGTGGCTCTGGTGCCGAATCGGGTGGCTCTGGCACCGAGTCGCCCGGGCCTCGCTCCGGGCCACCGCCGCCTTGCCGGGCGCGGCCTGGTCGCCGGAGGCAGACTGGTCGGCGGAACTCTCGTCCGAAAAGTGGTCGCTATAGCAGCCACTATTCGGACGAGAGTCGGGCGCGGCCTGGTCACCGGGCGCGGCCTGGTCACCGGGCGCGGCCTGGTCACCGGACACGGCCTGGTCACCGGACACGGCCTGGTCACCGGGCGCGGCCTGGTCACCGGACACGGCCTGGTCACCGGACACGGCCTGGGGGGAGCCGGCACCCGGGCTGGTCCTCTGGTGGCGGAAGGTCACGCGGCCGATGAGAGGCCCCGGGCGTGGCATGCGACTCATGGTAGGCAATGCGACCTTGGCCATGATGCCACCGTGATTGCGGGGCTGGAGTGACATCTGTCGATTGTGGGGGAAAATGTCTTCCCGCGGAACGGTAAACTTGCCGGTCTGCTCGATGAGCACGAAAGGATCCCATGCCCAGGGCCATCTGGAGCGGATCGATCAGCTTTGGCCTGGTAAACGTACCGGTGAAGCTGTTCACCGCGGTGCGCAAGAAGAACATTGGCTTCCACCAGCTGCATGCCGCCGACCGGGTCAGGATCCAGCAGCGCCGGGTCTGCCCGGCAGATGGCCAGGAGGTCTCGTATGACGACCTCGTCAAGGGATACGAGGTGGCGCCCGGCCAGTATGTGGTGGTGGAGCCCACCGAGCTGGAGGCTCTTGACCCGGAGGCCACCCACACCATTGACATCGAGGACTTCGTGGCCCTGGACCAGATCGACCCGCTGTACTTTGACAGCTCCTACTACCTGGCCCCCGAGGTCTCCGGGTCCAAGGCATACCGGTTGCTGCTCGATGCCATGAGCGACTCGCGACGGGTGGGTATCGGGCGAGTGGTCATGCGCACCAAGCAGTACCTGTGCGCCATCCGTCCGCTGGACCAGGCCTTGGTGCTCACCACCATGAATTTCGCCGACGAGGTGGTCGCCCGGGAGGATCTGGAGCAGCTGCCCGGCTCGGACGTCTCGGCCTCCAAGCGCGAGCTGACCATGGCCCAACAGCTGGTCGAGTCCCTCACCACCGACTTCGAGCCAAGCCGCTACCACGACACCTATCGGGAAGCTGTGCTCGAGCTGATCGAGGCCAAGGCGCAGGGCGAGGAGGTGGTGACCGAGGCGGAGGTTGATCGTCCCGCCGCGGTTGTCGATCTCATGGCTGCGCTGGAGGCCAGCGTGGCGGCGGCCAAGCAGAGGTCGGCCCGCAGTCCGGCCACCAGGGACGGAACCGACAGGGACGGAACCGACAGGGGCGGAGCCAAAAAGGGCGGAGCCAAAAAGGGCGGAGCTGACAAGGGCGGAGCTGACAAGGGCGGAGCTGCCAAGGGCGGAGCCAATAGGGACGCAGCCGACAGGGACGCAGGAGAGGGGACCGGGGAGCAGGAGAGCCGCGCCGCCTCTTGATCAGCTCAGCTGTTGAGAGCCGCCGAGCGGACAGTGGGGGCGGTACCGGGGGCCCGGCTACCAGGGCGGCTCCCGGTGACCGGCGGGGCGCGGTGGTGGTGCCTGCGGTGGTGTCCGGCGGGCTGGTGGCTGCCTCTGTGCCACCGCTGGGTTGGTGGCCCCTCGCCTGGCTGGGGTTGGGCCTGCTGGCCTGGCGCCTGAGGGGGCTTGCCGCCCGGCGAAGGGGCCTGGCTGGATTGGCCGCCGGCATCGCCCTGTTCGGTCCCAGCCTCTACTTCACGGCCGCCTTCAACATCGGTGGCTGGGGACTCCTGGTGGCGGTAGAGGCGCTCTTTTGGGCGGTGGCCGCGGTCCTGGTACCGCGGGGGCGGGGGCGGGTCGCAGCCTTCCCCGCCGTGCTGGTCCTGGCCGAGGCGGCTCGCTACACCTGGCCCTTCGGTGGCATTCCGATGGGCGGCATCGACCTGGGCCAGGTGGCCGGTCCCCTGTCTCCGGCCCTGCGGTTGGGGGGCCCCCTCCTGGTGACCGGCCTGGCCGCGCTGATCGGAGCGGCCCTTGCCAACCTGGTTCAGCCAGGTGGCGATCGCTCTTGTCAAAGACTGGTCTGGACCGCCCCGTGCGCCCTGGCGGTAGTCGGGCTGGTGCTGGCCGGCCGCCTGGCTCCCGACGGCGGCGCCGCAGTGGGCCGGCTCCGGGTGGCGGTGGTGCAAGGCGGCGGAGCCCGGGGCCTGAGTGAATCCGAGGTCGATCCGGCTGTGGTGTACCGGGCCCAGCTCATCCCCACCCGAGCCCTGCGCCCACCGCTTGGGCTGGTCCTGTGGCCCGAGGGCGTGATCAAACTGGACCGACCCATCGCCGGCTCGCAGGCGTCTGTCCAGGTGGGAGGCCTGGCTCGTTCCCTCGGCACGACGCTGGTGGCCGGGGTAACCGAGACGGTGGGATCGACCCGATTTCACAATGCCGCGGTGGCCTGGGGACCGAACGGTGATGTGGTGGACCGCTACGACAAGGTCCATCGTGTGCCCTTCGGAGAGTACGTGCCCGCCAGGACCCTGCTGGCCCACCTGGTCAGCCTGTCGGCCGTGCCCCGTGACGCCATCGCCGGCCACGGTCCGGGATTGTTGCGTACCCCCGCCGGGCCCTTGGGGGTGATGATCTCTTACGAGGTCTTTTACGCCGACCGGGGCCGAGCAGCCACCACAGCCGGCGGCCAGGTGCTGCTGGTGCCGACCAACACCTCGTCCTACTCGAGCAAACAGGTCCCGACCCAGGAGCTGGCGGCGGCTCGCATGCAGGCCATCTCCGAGGGACGGGATCTGGTCCAGGCTGCCCCAACCGGGTACACCCTGGTGGTCGACCACCGCGGCCGAGTCCTGGCCCAGTCCCGATTGGGCGCTCGCCAGCTCATCCAGCGAACCGTCGAGAGGCGCGTCGGTCGCACTCCCTTCACCCAGGGTGGCGAGCTACCAGTGCTGGCAGCTGGCGGACTTGGTCTGCTGGCTGCCTGGGCAGCGGCTCGTCGATGGCCGGCCAGCCCGGGCTTGAGACCCGCCAGCCCGACCTGAGACCGGTCAGACCCGCTTGTCGGCCACCCCGGCTGAGTCGAAGGTGGCCATCTCAGACAAGAGCTTGGCTGCCGCCTGCACGATCGGGACGGCCAGGCAGGCCCCGGTACCCTCGCCCAGACGCAGCTCCAGGTCGAGCAGCGGCTCCAGGCCCAGGTGGGCCAGACCGATCGTTGCTCCTGGCTCGCTGGACCGGTGGCCGGCCAGGCAGTATCCCACGCAGCCGGGGGCCAGGGCGTCAGCCACCACCGCGGCGGCCGTGGCGATCACTCCGTCGACCAGCACCGGTACCCGAGCCGCCGCTCCGCCCACGATGAAGCCGGCCAGGGCGGCAATCTCCAAGCCACCCACCGAGGCCAGCACCGCCAGCGGCCCTCCGGCCAGCGGCCCCCCGGGTGGCTCCTGGTCCAGCGACTCCCCGGCCAGGGGCTCTCGGGCCGTAAGGTCGGTGCGGGCCAGGGCGCGTTCGACTACCGTCACCTTGCGGGCCCAGGCCTCGTCGTCGATCCCGGTCCCCCGGCCGGTTACGGCCCTAGCCGGGTGGCCGGTGAAGGCGGCCAGCAGAGCGGCAGATGGGGTGGTGTTGGCGATTCCCATGTCGCCGGTCACCAGGCAGGCGCAACCGCGGGCCACCAGATCGGCCGCCACCTGGGCCCCCACATCCAGGCAGGCCAGGGCCTCCCCGACGGTCATGGCCGGCTCGATCGCCAGGTTGGCCGTCCCGGCCCGGACCTTGGCCCTCACCAGGCCCGGCCTGGGCACCAACTCGCTCGCCACTCCTACGTCGACGACGACAACCGTCGCCCCGACGTGGCGGGCCATCACGTTGATGGCTGCCCCCCCATTGCAGAAGTTGGCCACCATCTGGGCTGTCACCTCGACGGGCCAGGGGGACACACCCTCGACCAGGGCCCCGTGGTCTCCGGCGAAGACAGCCACCCCCGCCGGCTCGGGGATGGGCGGGGGCGAGACACCTGCGATGCCCGCCAACTGAACGCCGAGCGCTTCCAGGCGGCCCAGCGAACCTCGGGGCTTGGTCAGCTGGTCGTGGCGGTTGCGGGCGGCTGCTCTGGCCGCTTGGTCAGGCAGGACCATGCCCGCCCGGGCGTCAGAGAACGAACCCACCTATCCGGCTTCAGGCCGAGCGTCGCGCCGTTCGGTGGCCCCGAGCCAACCAGGACGATCTGAGCTGGGGTTGACCAGCGGCGCTGACCCATCGTTGGCGTCTCCGGCTGCATCCCCCACCATGATGAGGGCGGGGGAGGACCGATCCACGAAAAGGAGGCGGTTGAAAATTATGAACTTGCCCACCCAAACGACCCCGAAGCCGGCCACCTGGGCAACTACCACCACGATCGCCTGTCCCAGATGCGAGGAGGTGATGTCCGAGCCGTAGCGGTCGGCCAGGGCTACCGCCCCGGTGGACAGGCCAAGGCCGATCAGGGCAAGAGCCCAGAAGGGTATGACCTCCTTGAGGAGGTGGGATTTACCGGACTTGCCCCAGGCCCAGCGCCGGTTGAGGTAGTAGGAGGGCACCGAGGCCACCGTGGTGGCTACCACGTTGCAGACCACCGCCGACCACAGGGCGAGGACGTACAGGGTGAGGAACAGCACTGCCGAGCTGACCGCCACCGACACCACCGAAACGATCGAGTAGCGGCAGGCCTTGCGCCCGGGGGACGTGCGCGACCAAGCCAGCAGGGCGCGCGGTGACAAGCTCATCCGCTCAATCTTACCCCAGGCGCTCGCCAATCGGAACGTAGGGCCGCTCTGATTCCCCCACATACAGCTGGCGGGGGCGGGCGATGCGCTGACCCTGGGCCAAGAGCTCGACCCAGTGGGCCAACCATCCCGCCGTACGGGGGATGGCGAACAGCACGGGGAACATGTCGATGGGAAATCCCATGGCCTGGTAGATCAGCCCCGAATAGAAGTCAACATTGGGGTAGAGGCGCCGGGAGATGAAGTACTCGTCAGAGAGGGCAACCTCCTCCAGTTTGAGGGCCACGTCCAGCAGCGGGTTCTTGCCGGTTACGGCAAAGACAGCCTCGGCCTCCCGTTTCACGATCTTGGCTCGGGGATCGTAGTTCTTGTAGACACGGTGGCCGAAGCCCTGGAGGCGACACTGTCCTTGCTTGACCGCGGCCACGAAGCCGTCCACGTTGTCGAGGGAGCCGATCTGGGTCAGCATGCGAACCACTGCCTCGTTGGCTCCCCCGTGACGGGGACCGTACAGGGCCGCACAGGCCGCCGCGCAAGCCGAATATGGGTCGGCATGAGCCGAGCCGACGACCCGCATGGCCGTGGTCGAGCAATTCTGCTCGTGGTCGGCATGCAGGATGAACAGCACGTCGAGCGCATGGGTCAGTACTGGGTCGACCTCGAAGTGTGGCTCAGCCACCTTCCACATCATGGACAAGAAGTTGGCCGCGAACTCCAACGTGTTGTCCGGGTACACGAAGGGCATCCCCACGCTGAAGCGGTGAGCGGCGGCGGCCAGGGTCGGCATCTTGGCGATGAGGCGGAGGACCTGCTTGTTGCGGGAGTCAGTGTCGAAGATGTCCTTGGCGTCCGAATAGAACGTCGACAGAGCGGCAACCGCCGACACCAGCATTCCCATGGGATGGGCGTCGTAGTGGAAGCCGTCCAGGAACCGCTTGCGCACGTTCTCGTGGATGAACGTGTGATGGGTGATCTCGCCTCGCCACCCGTCGAACTGGTGGGCGGTCGGCAGCTCGGCGTTGAGCAACAGGTAGGCCACCTCGAGGTAGGTTGAGTGCTCGGCCAGCTGCTCGATCGGGTAGCCGCGGTACAACAAGACGCCGGCGTCCCCGTCGACGTAGCTGATCGAGCTCTGGCAGGCGGCGGTAACGGTGAAGCCGGGGTCGTAGAACCAGATGCCAGGAAGGAGCTTCGACCAGGCGCTGGCCGCCACTCCGCGGTCCTCGATGGGGATCTCCATCGACTCGCCGGTCCGGTTGTCAGTGATGGTGATGCTTTCTGGCATCAGGCTTGAGCCCTCCTCGAGATCACGCGAAGCCACGGCAGAACTCTATCGGTGGGCGAGGAGGTCAACCCGACTGCTCCCACCGGTAGACGTTGGTCTCCCGGGCCACGAACCCGAGCCGGCGGTAGAGCCGGTTGGCCGCCTCCCGCGACGGCCGAGAGGTGAGGTCGACCGTGCGGGCACCGGCCCTGGTCGCTCGGCGTAGGGCGTCGGTGGTCAGGGCCTCGCCCACGCCTCTGGCCCGGGCCGATTCATCCACCACCACGTCCTCGATCCAGGCCCGCACTCCGGTGGGAATCCGAAAAACTGCCAGCGTGAGGGCACCCACGATGCCATCTGGACCTATTCTGGCGTCCTGGGCCACCAAGAGGGTGGTGGCGGCAGAGGCGACCATCTCCTCCAGCTCAGCCGTCCCCGGAGGTGGCATCGAGCGCGACAGCTGAGGGACCAGGCGGGCGAAGGCGGCCACCACCTCGGGACGCACCTCGGTGACCTCCTCGATCCGCACTGTCTGGCTGGCCTCAACCTTCAATCGGGCTCCCCACCTCGCCAGGTTGGGTTGCGAGGCCGGTCGAAGAAGACGTCCACGTCCTCACCCCGCAGGGCGGCAAAGGCGTGCGGGCTCCAGTGCTGCTCACCGGCCAAGGGGAACGGCATGTCGTTCTCAGCGAACCAGCCGACTGCGGCACACTCGAGGGGATGGGCCGCCAGCTCGCCGCCGAGGGCCCGGCAATGAAAGAGCAACGAATACAAAGGCACTCCGGTGAACCCGAGCCTCAGCCCGTCGAGCACCGCGATCAGCCTCAGCGGCTCGACCTCGATGCCGGTCTCCTCCCTGACCTCCTTGACCACCACCTCGGAGGCTGAGTAGCCCACGTCTGCCCATCCGGTGGGATAGAGCCACACCCCCGAATCAGCCCGCTTCACCAGTAGGATCTCATCTCGGTCATTGCCCACCACTGCCCCCACCGCCACCTTGGGGGTCACGTAGCCGGCTACCCCCTGGCCCACCACCTCCAACCAGTCATGGACCAAGCCGGCCGAGGCGATGGCCGATCCGTTGGCTGGGACCTCCTCCTCGGCGGAGGTGCGGATGTCAGCGGCCACCTTGAGCACCTCCTCGAAGCGCTCCTTTTCGTAGAGGTTCTCGGTGAAGCCCAATCCGGTGCGGGCAATCCCTGCCAGCGCCTCGCTCCAACGCAACAAATCCCGAGTCGAGACTGGATGCTCCACCCCTTCGACGCTACTGGCTCACAGTTGGGACCTGGCAAGATGGGGGTTGTGACTGTCAACCAGGATTGCCGCCACTACGTGATGCAGACGGTTGGCGGGGGCGAAAGGGTCGAGCGGTGCCGGGTTGACGCCAATCAGAGCCTACCATTTGCCTGTCCCGACGGCTGCCTGTTCCACGAGCCTCGGAGGGTCTCGCAGGCCGGCTGGATGGTTGACCCCAGCCAGCCCCCTCGGTAGCGAAGGTGCCGGACGATGCCAGTCAGGCCCTGGTCGGGACCATTGGCTGGGTGACGGTACCCATCGTGATTGGTCATCCCGGGGAGGTGGTGCTGCCGGTACGAGGCGGCACCGAGGCCTTCGCCGCCTGGTCCGACGAGCCAGTGGCGAAGAACACCCGAGTGGTCGTGGTCGAGTGCCGGACGGCCCGATCGGTCAGCGTCAGCCCGCTCACCCTAGGCTGATCCCTTCGCTCTCGGAGGAGGTCCCGATGCTGTTCTGGCACGTACCCGCACCCAATGAGGCACTGCTGATCTCAGGCTCGAAGCACCGGGACCAACAGACGCAATTCCGGATCGTGACCGGCCATGGCTGCTTCGTCCTCCCTGTCAAGCAAAAGGCCCGGGTGCTGTCCCTATCCCTCCAGGAGGCGGAGATCGCCGAGGACTGCATCACCACCCAGGGCATCTTATTGCACGTCCGGGCGGTGGCGGCCTTCAAGATCGGCGACGACCCAGTGTCAGTGGCCAACGCCGCCCGGCGGTTCCTGGCCGAGCAGGACAAGATGGAAGAGTTGGTGGGGCGCATCTTCGCTGGGCACCTTCGCGCCATCGTGGGTGGCCTGACCGTCGAGCAGATCATCCGGGAGAGAGACAGTCTGGCCCAGGAGGTCAAGGACGGCAGCCACTCCGAGATGGAGAAGCTGGGGATCGTGGTGGACGCCCTCCAGATCCAAGAGATCGTGGACGCCACCGGCTACATCAACAACCTGGCCGCGCCCCATGCCGCCGCGGTGGCCAGCCAGGCCCGCATCGCGGCGGCCAGGGCTGACCAGGAGGCCACCCAGCGAGAGCAGGAGGCCGCCGCCCTCAAGGCCCAGTACCTGAGGGACACCGAGATCAAGCAGGCAGGGTTCGCGGCCGAGACCGAGGAGGCCAGGGCTCGAGCTGCCCAGGCCGGGCCACTGGCCGAGGCTCGAGCCTCCCAGGAGGTCACCGAACAGCAGACCGCCCTGGCTGAGCGTACGGCCCAACTCACCGACAAGCGGCTGGAGTCGGAGGTTCGCCGACCGGCCGACGCCGAGGCCTACAAGCAGCGGACCCTCAGCGGAGCCAACCGGGACACCATCAAGCTCAACACGGAGGCCGAGGCGTTCAAGCAGCGGACTCTGGCCGAGGCTGGACGGGACACGACCAAGCTGAACACCGAGGCCGAGGCCAACCGGCGCCGCCAGATCGCCTCGGCCGACGCCGAGGCGGCCAAGGTCAAGGCGGCAGCCGAGAGTGAGGCAGCCAAGGTGCATGCCGACGGTGATGCCTACGCCCAGCGCACCACCGCGGCGGCGGACGCCGACGCCCTCAATGCCAGGGCTGATGCCCTCCAGGGTGAGAACCAGGCGCTGATTGCCGCCAACAAGCTGGTCGACCTCCTCCCCGCCCTGGTAGAGGCGGCCGCTACGGGCATCTCCGGCTCGAACCTGACGGTCCTCAATGGCACCGAGGGAGTCAACGAGTTGGTGGCCGGGGTGGTGGCTCAGGGACTGTCGATCTATGACACCCTGCGCAAGTCGGTCGGCAGCAAGCCCAGCGCCGACTCGGCCGGAGGCGCTCCAGGAGCCGCTGACAACGGCGCCCATCGTGACCCTGCCCCCTCGTCTCTCACGTCGGGCCGGGCCGCGCCTGGCTAACTGGGGCCGGGAGGTGGCCGGGAGGTGGCCGGGAGCGGGCGGGGCCGCTCCCGGCTAACCGGCTGCCTTGGGGTCGGTACCCGTGCCTGGGCGATGGCGATGCCGGTGGGCCAGGGCCACGGCCGCGCCCCACGCCAGGCCCACGTCGGTCAGGCCTGGGTCGATGTCGGCCCAGGATGCTGGGCTGAGCCCATAGTGGTCTCCCGGGAAGCGCCTCTGGGCGAACTCGTCACGCTCCACCTCCGGGACACCAGCAGCCTGCAGGATCTCGGCCGGGTAGCTGACCGCTTGGCGCAGGATGCTGAGTGGCGTGGTGGTCTGGGCGTCCGGATCGCCCGACACCAGCCCCCGCACCCTCGCCCCCACATCCCGCCCGGCCCGCTCACCGGCCACGTCGGCTCTGGCCAGCAGATCAGGGTCGGCCCAGCCACCCCAGGCGATCAGCAAATGCTCGACCGACCGCCGCACCCACGCAGGTAGGGCCGCCTCCACCGCGTCGGCCAGCGCCTCGCCAGCCTGGCTCACGATCCGCTGGATGTCCTCGCTCATGTTCGCCGCCCGCGTCGACCAGGTGGGCCTCAGCGTGGCATGAGACCCCGAGAATCGAGGCCTCAGCCCTCCACCACGTCACTGAGACGGTCGACCTCGATGCCCAGGTCCTCCAGCCAGCTCACCGCCTCCTCCACTGCCCTGGGTTCCCCATCCAGCTCACACACCATCCATCCCACCGTCTCGTCCACGCTGGCCCGGCGGATGTTGGCCATCACCCCCATCTCCCGGGCCATGCGGGCGATGATCGGCTGCCTCACCAGATGCTCGGGAAAGAACAGCTTGACCCGAGGACTGGTCACCGCTCCGCTCCGGTGAGGGACCGCCCAGGAGCCGTCCCGGAGCCGCGGCTGCCCACGGTAAGCGCCGGCCCGCCGGTCAGAGCCTGGTTGAGGTTGCCGGAGCGAAAGCCCTCGAGATCCACGGTGACATAGGTGTATCCGGCTCCCTGCACGGCGGCCACCACCTCTGCCCGTCGGGCCACCGCATCGTCGAGCCCCCCGGCATCCAGCTCGATCCGGGCCAGATCGCCGTAGTGGCGGACTCTCAGCTGCCCGAACCCCAGCGTCCTCAGGGCCGACTCGGCTCGGGCCACCCTGGCCAGGGTGGCAGTGGTGACGGGCACGCCGTAGGGTACCCGGGAGGCCAGGCAGGCGGCCGCCGGCTTGTCCCAGGTCCGCAGCCCGAGGGATCGGCTGGCTGTCCGCACGCGGCCCTTGTCGAAGCCGGCGTCAACCAGGGGATAGGCGGCCCCCCGCTCGGCCGCCGCCAGCTGGCCCGGACGGCGCTCGTCCAGGTCGTCCAGGTTGACTCCCAGCACCACGGTGGCCCGGGCGGCGGCCGCGACAGGAGAGGCCACCGCCATGAGGCTGGCCTTGCAGTGGTAGCAGCGGTCCCCGTGGTTGGCCGAATAGGCAGGGTCGGCCAGCTCGGCCGTCTCCAGCCGGAGCCACTGCAGGTGCCACTCGCTGGCCAGGGCCTCACAGTCGGCCAGCTCCTCGGGAGCCAGCGATGCCGACACCGCGGTCACGCATGTCACCTGCTCTCGGCCCAAGGTGTCGTTGGCCACCCAGGCCAGGAACGCAGAGTCAGCCCCGCCGCTGAAGGCCACCACCACCCGCTCGAGGCGACGCAGACCGTTCCTGAGCATGTCGAGGCACCCAAAGGTCTCGCCTTCCCTCAAGCACTCGCCGTCCCCGGCCACCTTGGTCACTGCTGTCCCATCCGGCCCATGACCTCCTCGGCGTCGCCTACCAGGCCCGTGTAGAAAGGCCCGAAATCGGCGTAATGAGCCGAACCCTCGTCGAAGCGCATCGTGTAGACGGCGTCCTTGAGGTCGTCAGGATGAGTGCCAAACAGCGTCACTCCCCACTCATAGTCGTCCAGACCGGTCGAGGCGGTGATGACCTGGACCACCCGACCGGCAAAGGTGCGCCCGACGGCGCCGTGGCCCCGCATCAACGCCAGCCGCTCCTCGTAGGCGAGGGAGTACCAGTTGTGTCCCTCGGCCCGTCGCTTGGACATGGGATAGAAGCAGATGGCCCGCTTTCCCTCAGGGGGCAGCCGGGGTTGGAGGCGGGCGTCCAGGGCTGCCTGGGGCACGCCTCGGGCGTACTCGGACACCTCGGTGAGCGAGACGAAGGAGCCGGAGAGCTCCAGGCCAGCGCCCTGAATGGCGCCCTGGAAGTCCCGAAGGCGCCACAGGTCAGGTCCGAGGGCCATGAAGCCGACATCCGCCTTGTGGCCGAGGACGGCGAAGGTGACGACCTGATGGTCGTCCCCCTGGGCTGCCTTGACGGCGGCCACCACCGCCTGGGGATCGGTGCCCGGCCCCAACCGGGCGAACAGGTGCAGGACTCCCCAGCCGGTCGACGGGCCAAGCCCTTGGCTGGTCATCCTCTCAGTGTACGGCCGCCCTCCCACTCCGTCGGCATCTGCGGAGGAGTGTGAAGCCGAGCCTTCGCCGCCCCCTGGGCGGTTAAGGCGACGCCCCATGTCGGCCGCCGATGAGGCAGGATCGGGGCGTGGGGATCCGCAGAGCCGGTCTGATGGCGGTCGCCCTGTTGGCGGTTGTCCTGAGCACCCCGGTGCTGAGCGCGCCATGGGTGAGCGCCTCGTCCCTGGGGATGAAGGCGGCAGCCGCGGCAGTACCCGTCGTGGTTCTCAATGGCAAGGGTTTCGGCCACGGGGTGGGCATGGCCCAAGACGGCGCCTACTGGATGGGCCGGGCCGGCTCGTCGGACACTCAGATCCTTGGTCAATTCTATCCGGGAACGACCTTGGGCGGCATCACTGGCAACGTCCGAGTGGCGGTGGGCGGCGGCTCTGGCTCGGTGCTCTCCTTCCCCCAGGGTGGCCAGGTAACCGGCGGTGCCCAACCCCTGCCCATCCCCCCAGGCGGCCAGGTGGTGCTGAGTGCCAATGGCGGCCGCTATCTGGCCCAGACCTCGTACTCGGCCGGTCCCGGCACCCATCCCGGAGGCCATCCGACGCTGGCACCAGTTGTCGCACACGCAGGGACAGCCAGCCCCCGGCTCACCCCCACCGCCCTCTGCCTCTTGGGCTGCGTCCCGCCCTCCACCCCGGCCACCACGACCACCGCGCCCCGCCCGAGAACCACCACCACCACCGCGCCTCCCGGCAGCTCTGGTACCACCTCTCCGACCACCACTGCTCCCAACACCACGCCCGGCCCCAGCCCGACGCCCGCGCCAGCTCCCGGCCCAGGCACCTCGCCCCCGCCCACCGCCAAGCCGGCGCCCCCCAGCGCCGCCTCGTCCAGCCCCCTCCTGGCCACCGCGGCCAGCGGGGGCACCATCGGGGTGGGGGGCCGGCGCTTTCGGGGATCCCTCCAGCTGGTCGGCGGCTCCCTCGTCAACCAGCTCAACGTGGAGGACTACCTGCGGGGCATGGGTGAGGTGCTGGATCCCAGCTGGCCGGCCGCCTCCCTCCAGGCCCAGGCCATCGCCGAGCGCACCTACGCCATGCGCTACATGCAGACCTCCGGCCAGATCTGCGCCGACACCCGCTGCCAGGTGTACCTGGGGGCCCAGGTCGAGTACCCGGCCATGGACCAGGCGGTGGCGGCCAGCCGGGGCCAGGTCCTCACCTACGGCGGCAGTCTGGCCTCCACCGTCTTCTCGGCCAACGGCGGAGGCTACGAGGCCACCCCCCAGGAGGGCTTTGGCGGCTCGGATCCCGGGAACCCCTACCTACGGGCCGCCCCCTACCTCACCAAGGATCCCGCCCCCTGGACAGTGAGCGTCGGGCTGGCCGATCTGGCCGGCGTGTTCGGCTACCACGGCACCATCACCGACGTCACCGTCTCCCAAAAGGGACCCTCCGGCCGCGCCCTGGCCGTCTCCCTCATTGGCAGCGGCGGCACCCAGGTGGTGCCTGGTCTGGCGTTCGCGTCAAGCCTCAACCTACGCTCGACCCTGTTCACCCCCCAGGTCGGCTCGGCCAACGCCGCTCCTCCCCTTCCCGCTCCCGGGACTCCCCTTCAGGGGCTGCCGGGGGCACTTGCCCCGGCGTCGCCCCTGGCCGGGCTGACCACCCCGGCCGTCGGGTCGGGCCATAGCCTGTTCGCCAGCCCCCACGCCGCCCTCGGCCTACCCGGGGCGCCACTCAGGGGTCACCGGGGTACCGTTCTGGCCTCAGTGGCCGCTCTGGCCCTACTCAGTGGGGCAGCTACCGTGGCCCTGGCCAAGCTCGGCCCTGCCAGTCGGGTGGGCCGGCCACTAATGGCCACCGGCCGAGGAGCCCGGAGCCTGGTAACCGGTGTGGCCGGGCCGGTGGTTGGCCGGCTGGAGATCATTCGGGGGCGGCGGGCCGAGCGCAAGTTACAGGCGACAACCTGATGTTGTCGAGCGCTGGACGCGCCTGAGGGGCGCCCAAAGGCGCCCCTCAGTACACGATCTGGACCATCCCCGCAGGGCCGAGTGGCCCGGCCCTGCGTCAGCAGTGTTAGAAGTCCTCCATGCCCCCGCCCGCCATGGCCGCCGCATTCTCCTCCGGCTTGTCCACGATGACCGCCTCGGTGGTGAGGAACAGGGCGGCGATGGAAGCTGCATTTTGCAACGCAGAGCGGGTCACCTTGGCTGCGTCGATCACGCCCGCCTTGAACAGGTCCTCGTACTCGCCAGTGGCGGCATTGAGACCCTCGGCGCCGCTGCCGTTGCCGAGCCCCCGTACCCGCTCGACCACCACGCCGCCCTCGTAGCCGGCATTGACGGCGATCTGCTTGAGGGGCTCTTCGACCGCCTTGGCCACTATGCGGGCACCGGTGGCCTCGTCGCCCTCCAGCTTCTCGGCCCGGTCCATGATGGCCTGGCGGGCCCGCAGCAGGGCAACCCCGCCGCCGGGGACAACGCCCTCCTCGATGGCTGCCTTGGTGGTGCTGACGGCATCCTCGATGCGGTGCTTCTTCTCCTTGAGCTCGACCTCGGTGGCCGCTCCCACCTTGATGATGGCCACCCCACCGGACAGCTTGGCCAGCCGCTCCTGGAGCTTTTCCCGGTCGTAGTCCGAGTCGGTCAACTCCATCTCGGTCTTGATCTGCTTGATGCGGCCCTTGATGTCGGCCTCGGTGCCGGCGCCCTCCACGAAGGTGATCTCGTCCTTGGTGACCACCACCTTGCGGGCCCGGCCCAACATGTCCAGGCCCACGCTGTCCAGCTTGAGGCCCACATCCTCGGTGACCACCTGGCCGGCGGTCAGGATGGCCAGGTCCTGGAGCATGGCCTTGCGGCGCTCACCAAAGCCGGGGGCCTTGACCGCCACCGACTTGAAGGTGCCGCGGATCTTGTTGACCACCAAGGTGGCCAGGGCCTCGCCCTCCAGGTCCTCGCACACGATGACCAGGGGCTTGGCCGACTGCATGACCTTCTCCAGGATCGGCAGCAGGTCACGCACGGCGGACACCTTGGAGCCCACCAGCAGCACGTAAGGGTCTTCCAGCACCGCTTCCATCCGCTCGGCGTCGGTGACGAAATACGGCGAGATGTAGCCCTTGTCGAACCGCATCCCCTCGACCAGGTCCATCTCCATGCCGAAGGTCTGCGACTCCTCGACGGTGATGACCCCGTCCTTGCCCACCTTGTCGATGGCCTCGGAGATCATCCCGCCGATCTCGGTGTCGGCCGCCGAGATGGAGGCCACCTGGGCGATCTGGTCCTTGGAGTCGGTGTCCCTGGCCTGGGACTTGAGGGAGGCCACGGCGGCCTCCACGGCATCCTCGATGCCACGCTTGAGTGACATCGGGTTGGCCCCGGCAGCCACGTTGCGCAGGCCCTCGTGGACCATGGCCCAAGCCAGCACGGTGGCGGTGGTGGTGCCGTCACCGGCCACGTCGTCGGTCTTCTTGGCCACCTCCTTCACCAGGTCGGCGCCGATCCTCTCGTAGGGATCCTCGAGGTCGATCTCCTTGGCGATGGACACGCCGTCGTTGGTGATGGTGGGTGCCCCCCACTTCTTGTCCAGCACCACGTTGCGGCCCTTGGGCCCGAGGGTGACCCGCACCGCATCGGCCAGCTGGTTCATGCCGCTCTCGAGGGCCCGGCGGGCCGTCTCGTCGTAGGCGATCATCTTGGGCATCTGGTAGTCCCTCCGTTGGAGTCGTTGTTGTGACACGAGATTAGCACTCGCATGGCCCGACTGCTAACAGCCCCGCTCCTCGGCGGAGCAGATTGGGCGAAAGTGGGCGTGGGGCGCCGGCCCGCCTCGCCCACTTTCGCCCCTACGTGCCTCCGGCCACGGCCGGGACGATGGAAAGGGTCTGGCCGGCGGTCACCGGCGTCTCCAGGCCGTCCAGGAAGCGCACGTCCTCGTCGGCCAGGAAGACGTTGACGAAGCGCCGCAGGGCGCCTGAATCGTCGAACAGCCGCCCGGCGAAGCCGGGATGGGCGCCGTCCAGGGCGGCCAGCACCTCGCCGACGGTGGAGCCCTCCAGGCTCACCGTCCCGGCCCCGTTGGTGAGGGTTCGCAGCTGAGTGGGGATGCGCACGGTGACGCTGGCGGGGGTCACTGGGGCACCGCGGCGGCGAAGGCCTCCAGGGTGGGGGCGATGGTCGCCGTAGGCCCCACGTGGGAGGTGAGCGCCTCCACCGTCTTGAGGCCGTGGCCGGTCACGTAGGCCACCACCACCTCGTCGGGACGTACCACCCCGGCCCCGGCCAGCTTGGCCAGGGTGGCGATGGTCACCCCTCCCGCCGTCTCGGCGAAGATTCCCTCGGTCCGGGCCAGCAGGCGCACCCCCTCGATGATCTCCTCGTCGGTCACCGCGGCCAGTGCCCCGCCGGTGGAGCGGACAGTGTCGAGGGCGTACCAGCCGTCGGCCGGGTTGCCGATGGCCAGGGACTTGGCGATGGTGTGGGGCCGCACCGGGCGGATGTGGTCCACCTGGTCGACGAAGGCGGTGGCCACCGGCGAGCACCCGGCCGCCTGGGCCCCCGAGATCCGGACCTCGGGACGCTCCGGGAGCAGCCCGACGTCAGCCAGCTCCCCGAATCCCTTGTGGATCTTGGTCAGCTGGCTTCCCGAGCCGACCGGGACCACCACATGGTCAGGAGCCCTCCAGCCGAGCTGCTCGGCCACCTCGTAGGCCAGGGTCTTGGAGCCCTCGGCGTAATAGGTGCGCACGTTGACGTTGACGAAGGCCCAGGTCGGCTCCTCGCTGGTGAGCTCGGCGCACAACCGGTTGACGTCGTCGTAGGTCCCGTCCACCGCGATGAGGTGGCAGTCGTAGACGGCCGAGGTGACGACCTTGGCCTCCTCCAGGTCATGGGGGATGAAGATGTAGGCCTCCATGCCCTCCCGGGCGGCGTGGGCGGCCACCGAGTTGGCCAGGTTGCCGGTCGAGGCACATGCCGCGATCTTGAAGCCCAGCTCCCGGGCCCGGGTGAGGGCAACCGAGACGACCCGGTCCTTGAACGATCCGGTCGGGTTGAGGGTGTCGTTCTTCACCCACAGCTCTCCCAGGCCCAGCTCAGCAGCCAGGCGGTCGGCCCTGACCAGGGGAGTGAATCCGGCTCCCAGGTCGACCGGCGCCTTGGGATCGGCGGGCAGCAGGTCGGCATAGCGCCAAATGGTGGGTGGTCCCTGGGCGATCCGTTCCGGGCTGATGTGGGCGGCGATGGCCTGGTAGTCGTAGGTCACCTCCAGTGGACCAAAGCAAAAGTCGCACACGTGCAGCGCCTCGGCCGGGTAGAGGTGCGCGCACTCCCGACACCGCAGTCCTTCGACGAACGTCACTGGTCCTCCTCATCGTGCGGGCATTGGCACCTGGCACACCTGTCGGTGTGCTGGTTGCCGCGGCGTCGTCGGGCCCGATCCCTCGACCGCTCTGGATGATTTCGCCTCCATGGTGGCCGATACTGAGCTGCTTCGTCAAAGCGCTATACCGGGGCTGATGCACACAAGTGGGTCGTTCGCCGGTCCGCTCCACCATCACCGGGACTTCCCAGTGGCCGATCTGGTGGCCGCCAAGGCCGGCCGGTCGGTCTCGGTGTGCCTGCCGGCCCGGGACGAGGAGGCGACCATCGGGCCCATCGTGGCCAGCGTGGTCAGCGAGCTGATCACGGCGACCGGTCTGGTCGACGAGGTGCTGGTGCTGGACGACGGGTCGACTGACTCCACCGCCCGGGTGGCGGCGGCCGCCGGGGCCAGGGTGGTGCGAGCGGCCGATGTGCTGGTTGACGAGGGAGGAGGCCAGGGCAAAGGCCAGGCCATGTGGAAGGCGGTTGGTGCGGCCGTCGGGGAGCTGATCGTGTTCTGCGACGCCGACGTGTCGGGGTTTCGCTCGACCTTCGTCACCGGGCTGCTCGGGCCCTTGCTCATGTCCGACGAGGTGGCCCTGGTCAAGGGGTTCTACGACCGGCCGGTGGACGCCTGTGGCCTAGGGGGCGGGGGACGGGTGACCGAGCTGGTGGCCAGGCCCCTGATCTCGCTGCTGCTGCCCCATCTCTCGGGGATCATGCAGCCGCTGGCCGGCGAGGTGGGTGCCCCCAGGAAGGTCCTCGAGGGGCTGGCCTTCGCCGACGGTTACGGAGTGGAGCTGGGCCTGCTGGCCGACGTGGCCAGCCAGTACGGAGCGGGCGCCATTGCCCAGGTTGACCTGGGCGAGCGCCGCCATCGCAATCGACCTCTGGCCGAGTTAGGCCCCCAGGCCGCGGCCATCCTCCAGGTGGCCCTGGACCGAGCCGGGGTGGGATCGGTGGTCGCTCGTCCGGCCGTGCTGGTCCGCCCTGGCACCGAGCCGCTGGTGGTCGACGTCGACCAGCGCCCCCCCCTGGTGGACGTCCCCACCTACCGCCGTTCGGCTCAGTGAGGGTCGGCCAGGAACGCCGTCACCACCTCCTCGATGCAAGCGAGCGGTTCGGCCAGGGCCCGCTCGGCACCGAAGCGCTCCACCAGAGCCACGACAGTGGATGGCTGGGCACTGGATGACCGAGTCCCCCACGTCGTGGGCTCGACGGCCCCGGCAACAACCAGGACTGGTGTGCCGGCCGAAGCGGCCACGGCCATCACTCCACCCACCACCTTTCCCCTGAAGGACTGGCCGTCCAGGTGGCCCTCCCCGGTGATCACCAGCTGAGCCCCCTCCAGGTGCTCGACCAAGCTGGCCACCTCAGCCACCAGCTCGAAGCCCGGCACCAGGCGGGCGCCCAGCACGGCCAGCCCCCCGGCCAGCCCGCCCGCTGCCCCGCTGCCGGGAATGGCCCGGACATCGACGCCGTAATCCTCCAGGTAGAGCTGAGCCAGGCGCTGTAGTCGGCGGTCGAGGAGGGCGACCTGGGCCGGAGTGGCACCCTTCTGGGGGGCGAAGGTGGTGGCTGCGTGGCCAAAGGTGGCGTCGACGTCGCACGCCACCACCAGCTCGACGCCGGCCAGGCGGCTGCCGCCAGCCAGGGCGGCCACCGCTCCCATGCCCCCGTCGGTGGTGGCCGAGCCCCCGACTCCCACCACCACCCGCCGGGCCCCGGCTGCCACCGCCGCCGCGATGAGCTGTCCGGTACCGACGCTGGAGGCGGCCATCGGGTCGTTGCCGGACGGCCCACCGACCAGCTCGAGGCCTGACGCCCGAGCTGCCTCGATCACCGCGGTGGTCCCGTCGAGTCGCCACTCGGCTGTCACCGGGGCACCGAGCGGGCCCTCGACGGTGCAGTGCCGGGGCCGCCCACCCAGCGCCTCGAGGGTGCCCTCGCCGCCGTCGGCCATGGCCAGCTCGGTGACTGCCCACCCAGCCGCCTCAGCTGAGCGAGCGATGGCCGCCGCCACCTCGGCCGCAGTGGCCGTGCCCCGGAACTTGTCGGGCGCGGCCACCAGTCGCGGGGGACCCTTGGTGCCGACCACCGGGCCGTAGCCGGCCCGGGCGCCTGGTGGCACATCCGTCATCCAGCAATGGTGCCATCCAGCAATGGTGCCATCCAGCAATGGTGCCTCAGGCGACGACTTGGCTAGCGTCCACTCGGCATGGCCATGTCCCAGGTAGTCGTCGTGTCCAACCGCGGCCCGCTCAAGTTCTCCCGTCGGGAGGACGGCGAGCTGGTGGCCCGTCGTGGCGCTGGGGGGCTGGTGTCCAGCCTCAGCCCCCTGCTGGTGGGTACCGATGCCATCTGGATCGCAGCGGCCATGGACGACGACGACCGGGCCGCCTCTCGGGAGGGGCTGGTGGAGGCGGAGGGCCTGCGCCTGCGCTCGCTGGACATAGATCCGGCCACTTACCGGATGGCCTACGACGTGGTGTCCAATGCCACCTTGTGGTTCGTCTACCACGGACTCTTCGACCTGACTCGCCGTCCCCGGATCGACCGCCGCTGGTGGCAGGCCTGGGCCGCCTACCAGGCGGTCAACCAGGCCTTTGCTCAGGCGGTGGCCGACACCGCTCCCCAAGGGGCAACGATACTGATCCAGGACTTCCATTTCAGCCTGGTGGGGGCTCACCTGGCCCGCACTCGCCCTGATCTGGCGGCTGTGCACTTCTCCCACACTCCTTTCTGCGACCCGACTGGATTGCGAGCGCTGCCCGACGCGGTGGCCGAGGAGCTCCTGTCCGGCTTGGCGGCCCATGTGGCGTGCGGGTTCCATGCCGAGCGCTGGGCAGCCGCCTATCGAGCTTGCTGCACAGAGGTTCTGGGCCGACCGGCCCCCACGTTCGTGGCTCCTCTTGGCCCTGATCCCGACGACCTGGCCGGAGTGGTCGGATCGGACGCCTGCCGGGACGCCCAGAGCTGGTTGGACGACGTCATCGGCGACCGCCGCCTGGTCCTGCGGGTGGACCGGGTGGAGCCCTCCAAGAATCTCCTGCGCGGCTTCCTGGCTTTCGATGAGCTGTTGAGTCAACGCCCTGACCTGCGGGAGAAGGTGGTCTTCCTGGCACTTGTCTATCCCTCCCGAGAGGGCCTACCTGAGTACCTGGCCTACCGCACGGAGATGGAGACACTGGCTGACCGAGTCAACCAGACGTGGGGGACGCCCGGTTGGGACCCAGTGGTCCTGGCCGTGTCCGACAACTACCCGAGGTCGGTCGCCGCCCTGGGCCGCTACGACGTATTGCTGGTCAACCCCATCCGGGATGGGCTCAACCTGGTGGCCAAAGAGGGCGCCCTGCTCAACACCACCGACGGGCTGCTGGTGCTCTCTCGTGAGGCGGGCGCCTGGCCCGAGCTGGCTGAGGGTGCCATCGGGATCAACCCCTTCGATGTGTCCGGCACCGCCAATGCCCTGGCCCGGGCCCTGGACATGGCGCCTGATGAGCGGCGGACGCTCTCGGCCACGGTGCGGGAGGCGGCTGGTCGACGCACTCCGCGGGACTGGCTGGACGACCAGCTGGCGGCGGCCGCCACCCGCTAGGGCCCACCTGCTCGGCTCAGCCCTGCTCGGGCTCGGCCAGCGAGGCCAGTCAGGCCAGTCAGGCCAGCGAGGCCAGCATGGCCAGTGCGCCCTCCGGACCCTCCACCACCAGGTCGGCCTCTGCCAGCAGCTCGGGCGGGGCCTCGGAGCTGCTCACCCCCACCTTGAGCGTGCATAGCCCGCGGCTGGCCGCCAGTCGGTCCAGCGCGGCAAACGCTGGCAGGTCCCCCCGGTCGTCGCCCACGAAGCAGGCGGCCGCCAGTCCCTCGCACAGGCTGGTCACGGCCGTGCCCTTGTCCGCCTCGACCGGCGGGCGCAGCTCTACGCTGCGACGACCGCCGTGACTGACCAGATCCCAGTCCTTGGCCAGGCGACGCGCCAGGAGCTGGGCCGGTTGCTCCTGATCCGGCACGGTTCGCCAGTGGATGGTCAGCGAGAGGCCCTTGGGCTCGACCATCACCCCTGCCCCGACCTCGTCCCTTGCCTGCTCGCCGGCCTGGTTGACCGCCGACCGCCACCCCTCGGCGTCGGCCCTGGTGTGGACCACCCCATCGGCTCCCGCCCATTCCAGCCCGTAGAGGCCAAAGACAGCAATTCGCTTGTCCTGATCCTCCAAGCTCGGGGCCCCCAGGCTCAGGTGGTCCAGGCCCAGACGATCTACCAGAAAGGCCACCGGACGACCGGAGACCACCGCCACCCGGCGGTACCTCCTGGCCAATCCAGCCAGGAGGGCGGCGGTACCTTCCAATGCCCGCGCCTCGGCCGGATCCTCGACGATGGCAGAGAGAGTCCCGTCGAAGTCGGTGATGATGCCGGCCCGGTCGGCCATGCTCACCAAGTCGGTCAGCGCGGGTGGCAACCGGCTCGGTTCCACCGTCAGGTTGTCGAAGTGCTCGACTTGGAGGCTGAGCCGGAGGCCAGCTCGGGACCGATGACAACCACCACGTCGGCGCCCCTGGTGTCGCTCACCGGCGCCGGCGAGGGCAGGCTCAAGACTGAATTGGGGGAGAGACCCAGCCGGGTGGCCACCAGCCCGGCCTCCTCCGCAAAGCCGGCCACGTAGTACACCTGGGAGGTGGATGCCTTTGAAGAGGCATTGGTGGTGGCCAGGACGTCGTATCCGGCGGTTCGTAAGGTGCTGCCCACCCGGCTGGCGGCACCGCTCGCCGAGGTGGCGTTGGCGACCACCGTCTTGACCTTGGAGGGGGGGACCGATACCGGCGTGGTCGTCCCAGGGGCCGCCGTGGAGGGTGTGGAACTGGGGATCGAACCGCTGGCGCCGGGCCCGGTGGCGCTGGAGGAGACAGTAGTGCTGGGTGGGGGGGTGGGCGAGGCCCCAGGCGTGGCCGGGTAAGAGAGCAGGATCGCCCCCAGGGCCACGGCCACCACCAGCAGGGGGACAGCCCGACCGATGACCACGCCCGCCGAGCGACCAGGTGGACCGTCGCTGGCTCCCCCGCGACCGCTCACCGTGACCGGTACGCTTCCACGGCTCGGCCCTCGTAGCGGGCTCGACGCCGACGATCTCGCAGGCGGCGCAGGCGGCGGACCACCATGGGATCGTAGGCATCTGCCTCCTGGGTGGCCAGTAGGCCGCTCAGCACCTGGTAATAGCGCCCCGGAGAGATGGCGAAGCGCTGGCGGATGGCCGGTCCCTTGGGCCCCGGCTCCGAGCGCCAGGCCCGCTCGAAGTCCAGGATGGCCCGGTCGCGCTCGCTGAGTGCCATCCGTGGCAGCCTGCCAACCCAGGGCCCGTAAAGCAAGGACCGACACTGATCCGCAGGGGCAATGGTGCTTCGCGCCTTCTGCATCCCAGCCGCACCCAGCACGATCGCACCGTTAGGCTGGCATCCATGCCGGTGTGGCGCAGCTGGTAGCGCAGGCGACTTGTAATCGTCAGGTCGTGGGTTCGAGTCCCACCGCCGGCCCATCGACCGACCGACCGACCGACCCAGCTTCGCAGGGGCAGACCGAGCTCCGCTGGCACAAAGGAGATGCAATGGCCACCATCCAGGCTGGCGCTCAGGCACCGACCTTCAGCCTTCCCGACCAGGACGGTAATACCGTCTCGCTCGGTGACTTCGCCGGGCAGCGCGTCCTCGTCTACTTCTACCCCAGGGACGACACTCCCGGCTGCACCAAGGAGGCCTGCCAGTTCAACGACAACCTGGCGGCCTTCGAGTCGGCGGGCGTACCAGTCTTCGGGGTCTCACCTGATGCGGCCGCCAGCCACGTTCGCTTTCGTGACAAGTACGAGCTGCGCCTCCGGCTCCTCTCGGACCCCGACCACTCGGTGATGGAGAGCTACGGCGCTTGGGGAGACAAGACGAGCTACGGCAAGACCACCACTGGCGTCATCCGGTCAACCTTCCTGATTGACGAGGAGAGCAAGGTGGCCAGGGTGTGGTCCAATGTCAAGGCCGACGGGCACGCGGCCAGGGTCCTGGCCGAGCTCTGAACTCCAGCTGACTACACCAGGTGGGTGATGTCCCCGGCCAGCAGGCTGGCGACCAGGCCCATCACCATGAGGTAAATGACCGTGATGGGCCATCGCCACTGGTGGTCAGCCAACCAGAACCGCCGGATGCCCCTGACGTCGAACACCAGGGCCACCACCGCTATGGGTATGCCGATGATCGGGCCGACGCCGGCGGCCGCGCCCAGGGCGGGAGTGAGGATGGGCAACACCACGTAGCCGAGCAGGCAGCGCAGGCCGGAGAGGACCATCGAGGTGCTGAAGATGCGATGAGCGGCGTCCTCTCCGACCGTGGGCGGGCCGCTGGGGATGCACAACAGGCGGCGCATGGCCAGATCAGCCGGAGCCCTCTTGGGAGCCGGTGGCCTCTGGGCGGGGGTGACGACTTGTTCCATCGAGCTCCACCGTACGGTCAGCCGACCGCAGTTTCCAACCGGGCCGTGGTGCAGGCCCAAACCCTTTCTCCACCGAGCAGGTGATCTCGAAAAAGGGCCGCGGTGGCTGGAAGCTCCTCGCCCACTCTCGCCACCAGGTTCCAGCGCCGGCGCAGTGGTAGTGGTCCGGCCCGCCACTCCTCCAGGCTTCCCTCGTCGAGCTGGCGACCCACTGCCGCCCGGGAGATCAGGGCTACGCCCAATCCCACTGCCGCGGACTCCCGAAGGGCACCGTTGGAACCGAGGGTCAGGCGAGGCGGGGCGATGCCCAACTCCTCGAACAGCTCGTCGGCAGTGGAACGGGTGCCCGAGCCCGGCTCGCGGACCAGCCAGGTCCGCCGGGCCAGCTGGGCAATGGGTACCTCGCGGGCCGCCTCCCTGGTCCGTCTCCCAGGTTCACCGTCGGCCGCGGCCACCAGCACCAGGTAGTTGTCGGCCTCGGCCAGGGTGGCCAGGTGGCCCCCGAGGGGGGGGCGGCCGCCGACCGCCAGATCCACACCGCTGTGCTCCAGCAGCTCCCAGACCCGACTGCGGTTGCCCACCTCGAGGATCA